>ENA-OZIL01000194-OZIL01000194.1-human-gut-metagenome-genome-assembly--contig:-NODE-194-length-32526-cov-9.229836_pt1 | contig 32526 bp, 28 predicted proteins | sample MGYA00244057_ERZ653706 | MGnify/ENA primary metagenome ERZ653706 (study PRJEB26926, sample SAMN06165266) | human gut metagenome | biome: ENVO:00009003; feature: ENVO:2100002; material: ENVO:00002003...
CGACGTAGTCCTCGCCCGAGGACATGTCGTGCATGATGGCGCCGCTGTCCGCGTCCCGAAGGACGGTCCCGCGCGGGACCTTGAGGACGATGCTCGCGCCGTCTTTCCCGGAGCAGCGCTTGCCCTGACCGGGCTGGCCGTTTTCCGCCGTGAACTTACGCTTGTAGCGGAAGTCCATGAGCGTGGACATGTGCTCGTCCACGGTGAAGATGATACTGCCGCCGCGGCCGCCGTCGCCGCCGTCCGGACCGCCCGCCGCGACGTATTTCTCGCGGTGGAAGGAGACGGCCCCGGCCCCGCCGTCGCCGGAGCGGACCTGGATCGTCACCTTGTCAACAAATGGTGATGCCATAATAAAAACTCCCGATATCAAAAAGAGACGGACGAAAAGTCCGTCTCTTTTTTGTTTTGTTACTGATTGAGCTCGTAGACGGAGACCTTTTTGCGGTCCTTGCCGTAGCGCTCGAAGCGGACGGTGCCGTCCACCAGGGAGAACAGGGTGTCGTCCTTGCCCTTGCCGACGTTGGTGCCGGGGTGGATCTTGGTGCCGCGCTGACGGACGAGGATGTTGCCGGCGAGGACGAACTGCCCGTCGGCCCTCTTGGCTCCGAGGCGCTTGGACTCGCTGTCGCGGCCGTTCTTGGTGGAGCCCATTCCCTTTTTATGTGCCATGTGTTACACCTCCAATGTCATAAGTGCGGGGGATAGTCACGCGATGGTCTCTATCTGGACCTTGGTGTAGGGCTGACGATGGCCCTGCGTGCGCTGGTAGCCCTTCTTGGGCTTCATCTTGTAGACGCGGACCTTCTTGCCGCGGCCGTTCTTGACGACATTGGCGGTGACGGAAGCGCCCTCGATGATGGGGGTGCCGAACACGGCGTTGCCCTCGTCGATGACGGCGAGAACGCGGTCGAACTTGACGGTAGCGCCGGCCTCGGCGTCGAGCTTTTCGACGTAGATGACGTCGCCCTCCGCGACGCGGTACTGCTTACCGCCGGTCTCGATGACTGCATGCTTCATTTCTGTTTCATCCTCTCTGTAAGAGACTCGCTCTAGAGGGTGGGGCAAGGCCCGCTTGTGTACCCTGTCAATGCGGCCTTAGTATAATACCACGCCGAATGGCCCATGTCAACAACATTTTCCGCATATTTCATATCTCAAAGCTGAATTCCACGCCGGTTTTGGTGTTTTTTACGCCGCAGGAGCCGCCGTGGAGCTCGATGATGCTTTTGGCTATCGCCAGGCCCAGGCCCGTGCCGCCGCCCGTGCGGGACTCGTCCGCGCGGTAGAAGCTCTCCCAGACCTTCCCGAGCGCTTCATCCGGCAGGGGCGGGCAGTCGTTTTCCACGGCAAAGCGCGTCCTGCTCCCGCGCCGCTCAGCGCTCACCATGATGCACCCGCCCTCGGGCGTGTACTTCACCGCGTTCGCGGCGAAGTTCTCGACGACCTGCGCCAGACGCCCCTCGTCCGCCGTTACCCTCAGCTCCTCCGGGAAGCTGAACTCTACCTCCAGCCCCTTCGCCTGCGCCGCCATCTCGAACCTCGCGAACACGCTCCGCGCCAGCTCCGGGAGCGAAAACTCCGTGCGCTCTATCTTCACCTTGCCCGCCTCGAGCCGCGAGAGGTCCAGCATCTCCAGCACCATCGCGTCCGCGCGCTCGGCCTCGGAGAGGATGACGCCGAGATACTTGTCCCGCTTGTCCTCTGCTATGCGTTCCTTCAGGCCCTCGGCGTAGCTGTGTATGACTGCCAGCGGGGTCTTGAGCTCGTGCGCGATGTTCGACACCATCTGCCGCCGGTCCTGCTCTGCCGTCTTGGCGTAGTCCAGCGCGGTGCCGAGGCGCTTTATCTCGTCGGAGCGCTTCCACCAGCCCTCGCGCAGCCGCTCGGCCTCGAGCCAGCGCCAGTCCGCGCCCTCCCACCAGTCCGGCGCCCCGCCGTACATGAGCGCGTCGCCCACATAGCGCGCCGGGGTGATGAGCCGCCGCCGTATGCGCCTGGTCACAAAGAGCGCCAGCGCCGCCGCGAGCAGGAAAGTCACGAGATACAGCCGCCAGAGCTCGCGCAGCGCGCTGCCCCAGGGCGAAAAGTACGACGCACACACGATGTAGCGCTCCACCTCGACCTCGCCGGAGCTGATGTTCTCGCTGTAGATATTGGATGAGTACTCTGTCCCGCCGTCAAAGTTGTAGCTGTGGCAGACGGAGACGCACAGCTCGTCGGAGGCGAGATAGTCCAGTATCGGCTCGCAGCCGTCCTTGAAGCCCGGGCCTATCTTGGAAACGAAGTCGGCGAGGCCGCTGTAGTCCTCACCGTCAAATGAGAAGGCGGGCGGGGGCTCGTTTATGCAGACCTCGGCGCGCCGTGCGTAGAGCGTGACGGTCTCCGCGCCTTTGGGGAGCGCGTCGGGGTCGGAGTACAGGACGCTCCACACGGCGTCCTCGGCGCTCAGCAGCTCGGCGGGGTCATAGTCCGCGACGGCTGTCTGAGTTTCGTAGTCGTCGTAGTCGAAAAACTCTATGAGGCTCGGCGTGAACTCCTTACCATCGAAGGCGCCGGTGAAGCGCAGGGCCAGCACGAAGCCGACGGCGCCGGCGCGTATGGCCTCGGCCCCCTCCGTCGTGAGCAGGGAGGCGTCGATAAAAGCCCGGGCATAGCCCTCGCCCGCGTCGCCTGAGATGAGCTGCTCCGGCGTGAGATATTGAAAGTATATGAAGTCCCGCCAGTGAATTGTCAAACTAAGTGCAACAGGAGTTGAGTTCGAAGTCCCATAATTCCTGAGCAGAATGAAAGTTAAGAACTTTACGAGGCCTGGCGTTAATCAACGCCAGGTTTCGTTTTAGTGTGGCAGGAGCAACGCGGGAGAGGTTTCTGCCTTTGGGATAAAACTCCCGGAGCAAACCATTGAGGTTTTCGTTTGTGCCTTTCTGCCAGGCACAATAGGGGTCGGTAAAATAGACGTCACAATGGAGCCGCTCCTCAATTCTGCGCCAGTTGGCAAGCTCGCGGCCCCCGGCCCAGACGCGCCGGGTCGAGTCCTCGAGCACGATGCCGCCGGCCTCCATGCGGCCGCCCGTTAGCACCTGACGGCGGCTGCGCTTTATGAGCGCCGCGGTCTTGGCGTAGAGCACCGAGAGCGAGAAGGGTTTCGTCACATAGTCGTCCGCGCCCAGCTCGTAGCCGAGCAGCTTGTCCTCCTCGTCGGAGAGCGCGGTTAGCAGTATTATCGGCACGTCGTTGTCCCGGCGCAGGGCGCGGCAGACGGAAAGTCCGTCCAGCTCCGGCATCATGATGTCCAGCAGCACGGCGTCAAACTCCGCGTCCTCGATAAGCTCCAGCGCACGCAGGCCGTTTTCGGCCTCGAAGGGCGTGTCGCCCCGGCTGCGGAAGTAGTCGCAGACGACCTCACGCAGCCTGGCCTCGTCCTCGACTATCAATATACGAAAGTCCATGTCCTCACCCCTCCCATGCATACTACGATATACATTTGTATTCTCTGTGTCAATATTCCGGCAGGATACACAGAAACGCGCCGGAAAATTTGTGCGCGGGACGATGCAAATTGGATACAAATGTATGTTACCCTGCAAACAAGGGGGCATTCCAAATGAGAAAACTGACTGCGATGCTCATACTGCTCGCGCTTTTGTCCGGCTGCGGCGCGGGACCGGTGGAAAATACGCAGACCGCGCCGCCCGCGGCGACGCCGGAGGTGCGCGTCATCGAGGCGGGCAGCGGGATATTCGGGCGTGAGGAGATGCCCATGCCCGAGGGCTATACCAGCTGCTCGCCCTACGCCGAGGGCCGCGACCGGGCCTTCTTCAAGCTCACCGGCAGCGGGGTGGAGGACATCATCTGCGAGTACGACGCGGAAACGGGGGGCTTCAGGCGGACGCCCTTCCCCTGCGAGCCCGACGCGCTCATAAACTCCAGCGTCATAACTCCCGAGGGCGGGCTCGTGAGCTGCGTCTTTCTGCACGGCGAGGATTACAGCTTGTCCGATTACTTCATGCGCGAGTACGACAGCGGGGGCAGGCTCATACATGACGTGGACCTGGCCGGGCTCAAACTCAACGACGAGACCTCCGTCTTTGACTACATCCCCTGCGAGGGAGGCTACCTCGTCTCGATGTTCAACAGCCTGCAATTCGTGGACTACGAGGGCAGGGCCGAGGTGCTGGACACGCGCTTCGAACACCCGACCGTGCTGGCCTACAACTCAGAGGGCGGCATCATCTTCTGCGCGAACAGGCCGGAGGGCTACACCGTCACCGAGTACGGCCTTGACGGCGCGGAGGGCGAGAGCTGGGTCCTGGACACGGACTGGTACATGCCCGAGTGGGGCTGGGGCGAGGACGAGCTGTTTGTCGGCTCAGAGGGCTGGCTCTGCGGCCTCGACTACCGCACGGGCGAGCTGAGGCCGCTCATCAACACCGTGGCCAGCGGCTTCGGCTCGAGCCTGCGGCTGACGGAGGACTGCTGGTTCACGAGCTTCAACTTCCGGCCCTATGTCTGCCGCGAGCTGCCGGAGGGCCTGGAGCTGAGTGTGCTGAAGCTGGCGGCGGGCGGCACGGGCAGCGGCATCGCGGAGCTCGTGAAGGGCTTCAACGCCTCGAACAGCGCGAAGGGCATAGTCATCGAGCTCGAATACTACACGGGCGGCAGCGGAATGACCCGCCTGGCCTCCGAGGTCGGCGCGGGCAGCGCGCCGGACCTCTACGACCTCGCCACCCTGCCGAGGGAGCTGCTGGCCCGGCGCGGCTATCTCGCGGACCTGGGAGATATCGTCCGTGACGCGGGCTTTGCCGAGGGCGTGATAAACGCCTGCACCAGCGCGGACGGCGGGGTATACGAGTTCACGCCCTGCTTTGAGCTCATATACTGCGCCATTTCCCGGGAATACGTGCCGGACGGGGAGTGGACGCCGGAGGACATGCTGAGACTCTATGAGGAGACGGGCCTGCCCGTCTTTGACCCGAACATGAGCCGCGAGATGTTCCTCGAATACTACCTCGCCTTCAACGGCGGCGGATACATAGACGGTGGGACGCGCTTCGACAGCGCCCAGTTCGCGGCGCTGCTGGAATACGCCTCGGCCCTGCCGGAGCGCTTCGAGCCGGACATGAGCGTGGACATGGCGCGCATATGCGCGGGCCGCCAGCTGTGCGCCCTGGAATATGGGGGCAGGGACCTCCCCGCGTCGCTCTGCGTGGAGGACGCGGCCATGCCGGAGGGCTGCGCGAGGCTGGGCTTTCCCTCGGCCGGGGGCGGGACCATAGCCATCAGCTCCGACTACCGCATCGGCGTCTCGGCAACGACCGCGCAGCGCGAAGCGGCGGAGGCCTTCCTGAGCTACGCCCTGGAAAACCTGCCCTACGGCAGCCCGCCGTCCTCGGTCGAGTCCGAGCTGCGCAGCGCCCTGGAGGAGCGGCTGAGCATCTGGGACGGCCGGGAAGAGATGACGAGCAACCTCGTGCTGACGGACGAGAACGGCGCGGAGCGCGTGCTCGAGCTCAAAGGCCGCACACCCGGCGCGGCGGAGGTGGAAGCGGCGCTGGCGCTCATAAACTCCGCATCGGCGGTCTACGACTGCGACGAGACGCTGCTCGACATCGTCATCGACGAGGCGGGGGCATACTTTGCGGGCGACAAGTCCGCGGAGGACGCCTGCGCGATAATCCAAAACAGGGTGGATACCTACATAGCCGAGCAGTTCGGCTGAGCATCGGGGGAGCGGAAGCTCCCCCGTTTTTTCGTTGACACAGTGCATTGTTTGTATTATAATAACTAATACAAAAGAGAGGAGGCGCGCGGGCTTGCTGCTGAGGCTGGATTTTTCGTCGCAGATACCGATATACAGGCAGATACGGGACCAGATCGTGGTCGGCATCGCCTCGGGCGAGCTGGCGCCGGGCGAGAAGCTGCCGGCCATCCGCGCGCTGGCGGAGCAGTCGGGCGTCAACATGATGACGGTCAGCAAGGCCTATACTCTGCTCAAGCAGGAGGGCCTCATCACGACGGACCGCCGGGGCGGGACGGTCGTGTCGGGCTCCCCGGACACCGGGGAGCTGGGGCCTCAGACGCTGGAGGGTCTGAGGCTGATATGCGCTGAGGCGCGGCTCTCCGGCCTGTCGGAGGCGGCGTTCCTGGACCTCTGCCGCGAATTTTACCGTGAAGGAGGCGGTGAAAAATGAGCGACTTTACTGCCACGGTCATATTGGTCCTCTGCTTTTATCCCCTGCTGCCCATCATAGCCGGGGTCATGGCGAACGAGGCGAAGGCGAAGAAGAACATCGTCATCGGCTGCACCCTGCCGTTTACGGCGCAGCACGACCCGAGGGTGCAGGAGCTGTGCCGCAGGTACAAAAAGCAGGTCTGGCTCTGGTTTTTCATCCTGACGGCGGCGATACTGCCTGCGTTTTTCATAGAGCGCACGTCCCTGAACCTGGCCTGGATGATGCTCTGGGCGGTCGCGGCGCTCGTGCCGTTTTTCGTGCTGTTCGCGCGCTGCAACGGGCGGCTCCGGGCGCTCAAAAAGCAGGAGGGCTGGTCGACGCCCTACACGGGCGCGGTGGTGGCGGACCTCGGCGCGAAGCCGGAGGAGCTGGGAAGGCCCTATTCGCGCTGGCTGTTCATCCCGCCGCTCGTCATATCGCTCATACCCTGCGTGCTGGCGATGCTCTCGGGAAGCGAGGGCGAGCGCTGGGGCGGGCTTATCCTCGCCGGTACCTTTGCGCTCTGCTGTCTCATGAGCATCATTTTCTACCCGCTGGTGTTCCGGCAGAGGCCGGACGTGGTGGATTCGGACAGCCGCGTTAACGCGGCGCTGACCCGCGTGCGGCGCTACAATTGGGGCAAGGTGTGGATGGCCCTGGCCTGGCTCTCGGCGCTTCTGGCTGTGGCGCTGTGGATATTCCGGGAGAGCGCGCTGGGGTTTATGGTCTCCACGCTGCTCTACACGCTGCTGATACTTTATATCTGCCTGCGTGCGGAGTTCGCGGCGCGGCGGGCGCAGGAGCGGCTCACGCGCGAGAGCGGCCCGGACTATGTGGACGAGGACGAGTTCTGGCTCTGGGGCATGGTGTACTACAACCCGAACGACCGGCGCGCGATGATAAACGACCGCACGGGCATGGGCATGAGCATGAACCTCGCGCGGCCCGCGGGGAAGGTGGTAATGGGCCTGTGCGCGCTGCTGCTCATCGTCTGTCTGCCGGGATTCAGCCTGTGGTTCATTGCCGTGGACTTTACGCCGCGCGAGGCGCGGATAGAGGACGGGACGCTGTACTTCGGGCATGTCACGGAGAAGTACGAGATAGCGCTGGGCGAGATAAGCGGCACGGAGCTCCTGGACGACCTGCCTAGCGCGAAGCGCGTCGCCGGCACGGGCATGAACACGCTCTGCGAGGGGCGTTTCGAGGTCGAGGGCTACGAGAACGTGCGCATCTCGCTCGACCCGCAGCAGGACTGCTACATCGTCGTATTGACAGACGAGGGCCTCACGCGTATATTCAATCTGATGACGCAGGCGGAGACGGAGGCGTTCTACGCCGAACTCGCCGCGGCGCTATAAAGGCGCAGCGAAAACCGTAGGGGCGGGGTTTTGGGGCGTGCGAATGGCTCCCCTGCGCAAGGGGAGCTGTCGGCGGAGCAGACTGAGGGGTCGCCTGTTCGACGCACCCGCTCCAAATCCCGCGATCCCTCCGACGCTGCTGTCGCCGCGCCACCTCCCTTTGCGCAAGGGAGGCTTTGGGCCGGCATAGAATCAAACCGCATTCAAACCAACGCGCATCGAGGCCGATGCGCCATACACCTTTAATATTCAGGAGGCATCACACACCATGCTCAGGATAGAACACCTCACAAAGACCTACGGCGAGAAGAAGGCCGTGGACGACCTTTCGCTGCACATAGAGCCGGGGCAGATCTACGGCTTCATCGGCCACAACGGCGCGGGCAAGACCACTACCATCAAGGCCTGCTGCGGGATACTCAAGTTCGACGCGGGCGAGATCTACGTCTGCGGCAAGAGCATCAAGACCCAGGCGCTGGAGTGCAAAAGGGACATCGCCTACATTCCGGATAACCCGGACCTCTACGACTTCCTCTCCGGCGTCAAGTATCTGAACTTCATCGCGGACGTCTACGGCGTGCCGGCCGACGCGCGCAACGAGCGGATACACAAATACGCCGACCTCTTCGAGTTGACCGACGACCTCGCCCAGCCTGTGTCCGCCTACTCCCACGGCATGAAGCAGAAGCTGGCGCTCATCTCGGCGCTCATACACGAGCCGAAGCTCATTATAATGGATGAGCCCTTCGTCGGCCTCGACCCCGTCGCCTCGCACAAGCTCAAGACCATCATGCGCGAGCACTGCGACAAGGGCGGTGCGATCTTCTTCTCGACCCACGTCCTGGAGGTGGCGGAAAAGCTCTGCGACATGGTCGCCATCATCAAGAGCGGCAAGCTCGTCGTCTCCGGCACGATGGAGGAGGTCCGCGGCAACGATTCCCTCGAGGAAGTGTTCCTCGAGCTCGAGGAGGAATAAGCCATGTTCAAGGCGCTTTTGCGTACCCAGTTTGCCTCCATCTGGGCCGCGCTCTTCCGCAACAGCACCGGCGCCAAGAAAAAGAGCGCCGGCAAGGCCGTGCTCGTGGGCATACTGTTCATCTATATCATCGGCTGTTTTCTCGTCATGTTCGGCGGGATGTTCTTCGTCATCGCAGAGCCACTGGCGGCTATGGGGCTGAGCTGGTTCTACTTCGCACTCGCGGGAATAGTTGCGGCAGCGCTCTGTTTCATCGGCAGCGTGTTTATGGCCCAGCAGCAGCTCTTCAACGCCAAGGATAACGAGCTGCTCCTTTCCATGCCGATACCCTCCGCCTGCATCCTCGGCTCGCGCATGGCCGCGCTGCTGCTCGTGAACTACGGCCTCGAGCTCATCGTGTTCATCCCCGCGGGCGTGGTCTGGTGTATGCAGCTGCCCGTCACGGTGTTGGGCGTGGTGTTTTTCGTACTCGTCTGCCTGCTTCTGCCTTTCCTGATCCTCTCTTTCACCTGCCTCTTCGCCTGGCTGCTCGCGCTCATCTCCTCGCGGATGCGCTACAAGACCCTCATAACGCTGGTGCTCTCGCTCGTGTTCCTCGGCGCTTATATGTACGCCGCCATGAATATGCAGAACTACCTTATGGCCCTTCTGCAGAGCAGCGCGCAGTTTGCCGGCTCCGTCGAGGCCTACGCCTACCCGGCCTACGCACTCGGCGTCGCAATAGCCGGAGGCCACGTGCCGAGCCTGCTCGGCTTTGCCGCCTGCTGCATAGTACCCTTCGCCATAGTCTGCGCCCTGCTCTCGCGCTTTTTCACCAGCGTCACCACTCGGCGCGCCTCCGTGCGCATAAAGTACCGCCGCACCGAGCTCAAGGCCGCGGGCGCGATGTCCGCGCTTCTGGGCAAGGAGCTGCGGCGCTTCGCCTCGAACAGCATGATAATCCTCAATTCCGCCCTGGGCAGCGTGTTCCTCATCATTATGGGCGTCGCGGCGCTCATCTACCGCGACAGCCTGATGGAGGTCCTCGGCCTCATCCCAGGGGACGGTATGCTGGCCGGCATCGCGGTGCTGGCGCTGTCCTTCATGGGCGCGATGGACTATATTTCCGCCGCGACCATCTCGCTCGAGGGCAAGTGCCTGTGGATACCCAAGACCATCCCCGTGCCGGTCCGGACGATACTCATGTCCAAGGTCCTGCTGAACGTCGTCATCGCCCTGCCGGCGACGTTCATCGCCTCGGTCTGCGTGGCGATAGCCCTGCCCATGACGGCGCTGGAGCGGGTTTTTGTGGTGCTGATCCCGGCAATAATCTCGGTGTTCATCTCGCTCTACGGCGTGGTGATAAACCTGCGCTTCCCCAAGTTCGACTATATAAACGAGGTGAACGTGGTCAAAAACAGCATGAGCGTCTGCGTCTGCCTGTTCTCGTCCTGGGGCATCGTGGCCGCGCCGGCGCTGCTCTATGTGTTCCTGCTGAGCGACTTCGTGAGTATGACGGCCTTCCTCGGCATCTGCACGGCCCTGCTGCTCGCCGCCTGCCTGCTGCTATACCTGAAGCTCTGCCGCAGCGAGGAGCGCTTCCTGGAGCTGTGACAGCGGAGAAAATATCGACGTCCCCCGGTCCGGAAGGGCCGGGGGACGTTTTTCATATGAGTACGATGACGAGGGCCATGACCAGCGCGGCGGCTGCGGTGGAGATGAAGAGCCATTTCTTCCAGCGCTCGGTGCGGGAAGGGGGCGGCATGGCCTCGCGCAGGTAGTCCCCGGCGGCGCGGCGGGCCTGCCTGAGCACCTCCTCGCGGCTGACTCCGCCGGAACCGGCGAAGTCCTCGCGCACGATGAATATGGCCTCTTCGAACACTCTCGGGTCCGGCGAACGGACGATGACCACGCGGCGTGCAACGCCCTTTACGATACCTTGTTTTTTCATGCGCGCACGTCCACCCTCACCGCCAGGACCGTCATGTCGTCCGCGGAGCCGCCCTCATCCGCTGCGCGGCGCAGGACCTGCCTGGCCAGGGCCTTCATGTCGCCGTCGGCCTCGTCCCCGCGCATCAGCTCGCGGAGCCAGGCGTCGTCGTCGCCGCTTATCACGCCGTCCGAGGCGATGACCGCCAGACTGCCGGGCTTGAGCCGCATCCTTACCACGTCCGGCGCGGCGCCCTCGCCGGTCATGAGTCCGGCGGCAAGGCTCTCGCCGGAGACTCGGCGCACGCTCTTGCCCGTGCGCACATAGGAGGGCGCGGCCCCGTATTTATAGAAGCAGGTCTCGCCCGTGAAGAGGTCCACGCACATGAGGTCCACCGTGGCGTAGCCCCACTCGTCGCCGTTGCGCAGGAGCATGACGGAGTTGAGTATCTTCATCGCCGTTGCCGGGTCCACGCCTGAGCGGAGGAAGCGCTCGAGTATCTCCACCGCCTCGCGGCTCTCGACGGCGGCGTCCTCGCCGGAGCCCATGCCGTCGGAGAGGATGACGCAGAGGACGCCCGCGTCGGTCTTGAAATAGGTGCCGCGGTCCCCGGAGACGTTCTCGCCCTTCTTCTTCATCGCGGCTATTCCGACGGAGACAGCGAGCGGCTCGGCCTCGAGCAGGGTCATCCGGCCCTCCGCGCCCGAGTTCGGCCTGCACAGGCGCACGCCCAGCACGGCGGAGAGTTTGTCCAGATATGCCGGGTCGCTCGTGAGCGCGGGGAGCTTGCCCGATTCGATGACCGCGCGGAGCCTGCCGGTGGAGTCCCGGAACACGGCGGCGTCGGCCTCAATGTCCTGGGAGCGGAGGTAGCGCATGAGCCTGCGCTCGGCGAGGGGGTCCGCGCCGTTCATGCTGCCCAGCTCCTGCGCGACGCCGGAGAGGATCTCGGCAAAGTCCTCGTACTGGCCCCAGGCGGCGCTGCGGCTCTCCTCCATACGGGCGCGGAACTGCTTTCTGCCGGCCGAGGCGCGCAGCTCCGCGTTCACCGCCGTGACGAAGGCGGCAAGGCCCTTGCACTTTTCGCGGAACCACTCGGGTATGTCCTCGGCCTCGAGGAGCCCGCGCTCCGTCATGGCGGCGGTGGCCTGGTTGAGGGCGTCCAGCGTTTCCATGTAGCCCTTGACCCAGCACTCGTCCCGGCGCTTGCAGCGGATGCAGGCGGCGTCGGCGGCGCGGTCGAAGATGCGGGCGACGTCGTTGTCGTTGACGAACTGCGCGCCGCGCCGCGCGACCTCGGAGACGTCTCCGAAGGCGCGGGCGATGCCCTCCACGCGGCGGGAGGCGTAGCGGCGCAGGCCGCTCTCGCCCATGCCCGCGGAGAGCGGCTGGATGAGCGCGCCGACCCTGGCCAGCAGTCCCGGCGGCAGCAGCATGAAGCAGACCGAGGCTGCAAAGACCTCGAATAGCGCGTCCACGCGGGGGCTGAGGTTCCAGACGCAGAACACCGCCAGGCCGTTGGCCAGGATGAAGCTCACGACGAAGCTGAGCCGCCCGAAGCGCGAGAACATTCCGGACACCAGGCCCGCGAAGGCGTAGGCCATGGTAAAGACCGGAACGCCGCCCGCTGCAGCGTCCATGGCCAGGCCGAAGGCGGTGCCTGCGGCGGCCCCGGCAAGGGAGCCGCCCTTGAGCGCGCAGGTCATGACGAGCATCAGCGCCAGGGCGCGGCCAATGGAGATGACGCCCATTATGTTCAGCCGCGAGAGGGCCATGAGCGCGCAGGCAGCAAAGACGATGACCGCCGCGTCGTGCCGCTTTTCCGAGGCCTCCGTGCCGCGCTCGCCCATGGAGAGCGCCTCCCGGAAGAAGCAGACCGCGCCCGCCGCCAGCACGGCCTCCACCACCGCGGGCATGAGAAGCTCCAGTGGCTCATCCCCGGCGGCCAGGCCGCCCAAAAGCCCCGTCGCCGCCATGACTGAGGCAGTCAGCAGCGGCATGAACCAGAGCCGCGCCCTGGCCTTTGTGTCGATAAAGATGAAACCCGCCGTGAATATGAGCACGCAGGCCGCCGCATAGCGTATCCCCCAGGCCAGCCCGCCGACGGTCAGATAGCCCAGGCAGGCCCCCGCCAGGGAGGCCACACCGTTCAGACCCGCGCCGGCCTGGGCGACAGCCGCCGCGCCGAAGGGAGCCGCGGTCCCGGCGAATCTCGCCGCAGACATCAAAAAGCCCGTAAGAAAATAAACGCCCGCGGCGCCAAGCGCCCCGGCCCTGCCCGATAAGGATACACGTTTCGCCGGTATCTCCGGCCCGCCTGCCTTGTCCCTGCCTGCCATGACATCGCCTCCTGCGAATAAGTTGACATAAGTATAGAATAACTAGTTATGCAAACCATGTCATACGGCGCTGTTGAGTTTTAGGATTTTAGCGGCGGATATGCGGGCAAAGGGCGGGCAGCGGCTCAAATACGCGAGAGACCGCCCGGGCCGAGCTCATAGACGGCGTTACAGACCTCCGCGATATAGCGCCTGTCGTGGGAGACGCTGATTATGGCGCCGCGGAAGCTGCGGAGCAGTTCGCGCACGACGGGGCCGGAGAGAGGGGAGAGGTTGCGCGTGGGCTCGTCGAGGATGAGGACGTCCGCGCCCTCTATAGCCATGGATGCGAGGAGCAGCTTGGCCCTCTGGCCGCCGGAGAGCTCGGAGCAGGGGTGCTCCATCTCCCTGGAGGTGTAGCGCAGGCTGCCGAGGACGGAGCGTATCCTGGTCTCCTCGGCACGGCTGCCGGAGACGTTCAGAAGCTCGACGGGGCTCCGGCGTGTGTCAAGGCGCTCCCCGAAGTCCTGGGGCATATAGGCGGCGCGGATGTCGCGCCTGGGCAGGAGCTCGGAGGCTATGCGGCGCAGGAGGGTGGTCTTGCCCGCGCCGTTCGCGCCGACGATGCAGACGCGCTCCGGGCCGGTGACGCGCAGCTCTATGTCCCTGGCCAGGGGCCTGCCGCCCGCCTCGAGCAGTGGCAGGTTGAGCTCGAGCACGCGCTTCCCGGCGGGTATTGAGACCTCGGAGGGGAAGGAGAGAAAGATGGCGTCCTCTGTTTCGGGCAGGGCGGTTAGGGCAGCGCGCTCGCGCTCAAATCTGCGGCCCATGGACTGTACGGAGTGCATCTTCTTTTTGAGCAGCCGCCCGCCGTGCGGGTCCTGTCGCGAGACCTTGGCCTGGGCGCTCTCCACCTTCTGGCGGATCTGCCTGTAGCGCTCGAGCCGCCTGTCGAATTCCTCGCGCTCCTTGCGCGCGGCCTGCTCCTGCCGGGCGAGGGCGCGAAAGCGCGTCTCGACATAGTCGCGGTAGGGCAGGCGCGCGACTGTGGCGCGCGGCAGGGTCTTGCGCCGCAGCAGCTCGAGGTGGACAATTACGTTGGCCGTGCGCTCTATGAGCGTCTCGTCGTGGGAGACGAAGAGCACAGGCTCCCGGCGGCTGAGGATGAAGCCCTCCAGCCACTCGAGCGCGTCCAGGTCCAGGTCATTCGAGGGCTCGTCCAGGAGATAGAGCTCCGGCTCCTCGGCGGCGATGCAGGCAAGCTGCATTTTTATCCGCTCCCCACCGGAGAACTGGCGCAGCTGGCGCCCGGAGCTGAAAAAGTCCGGGTCCAACTCAAGCTCCGCTGCGAGCGCGGCGCGCTCCTTGGGGCTCATGCGGGCAAAGCCGGGGGAGGACTCGAATAGCTGCCTAGCGGTCAGGTCGAGCAGCGTGCGGTCCGGCTCCTGAGGCAGCCAGCCGCAGCGCCCGCCGGGCGAAACGCTACCCGTCCACTCGACATAGCCCTCAACCAGGGCCGGGTCGCGTATGAGCCGGAGCAGGGTGGACTTGCCGTCGCCCTCCTCGCCTATGAGCACGGCCCTGTCGCCGGGGCCGAGCTGGAGGGAGAAGTCCCGCATTATCTCGCGGAGGTCGCGCCGGTGGACGATGCTGAGTTTGTCTATGGTGAGCATAAAAATACCGCTCCTTTGCATATATCTGCCCCGTGAGCCGGGACGCAGACGCGCAAAGAGCGGCCGTACCAAAAAAAGGGCGGCGGCAGAGGGCGTATCTGATCCGGCATGGCGAGCCCGACCCGCCGCGCAGACGGGCCTCGGGACTGGCTCAGTTCGGGATCAGATCACTTCCGCATCTTCCCACCCTTTTCAATGTTCTTGCAAGTATTATAACAGCGAATTCCGCGCGGCGCAAGTCCGGGGGGAGGATGTGCACGAAAACCGGCATTTTGCTGCGCCGCTGTTGCATTTACTGGGCGTATCTGCTAAACTGTATTAGAATTTGTGAGTCAGGTGCTGAGGATGAAGCTGAAAAAGTATATCCCCATAGTCATAATGCTCTGCCTGGTTGCGGGAGCCGCGGCGCTGATGCTGGCGGGAGACGGCGTGACGGTCGAGATGCTGACGAACTACGCGCCGAAGAACACGGCGCTGGCGGTGGTCGTGGCGCTGCTTGCCTATGCCGTGAAGAGCCAGACGGTTTTCGTGCTCTACGGCGTGGTGGCGACGGCGGTGGGCATCGTGTTTGAGCCGCCGCTTTCTCTCATCGTGAACGCGGTGGGCTCTGTCATCTGCATCAGCGTGCCGTACTTCACGGGCCGGGCCTCGGGCGGCGAGGCGGCGCACAAGCTGCTGAAGAAATATAAAAAACTTGGCGAGGTCTACGAGGGAAACAGGGACAATCTCTTCCTCGTCTCGCTGGTGCTGCGCGTTACGAACCTCTCGAACGACATTCTCGGCCTTTTCTTCGGCGCGCTGAGGATGGATTACTGGCAGTATCTGGCGAGCAGCTTTATAGGGATATTGCCGACGATGGTGCTCTACACCCTGCTCGGCAGAGACCTGGACCCGACCAGTGGACCGGTTCTGATATGTCTGGGCATAGACTTGGCGTGCATCGCGGCGTCCTGGATCGTGCTGAAGTCCAGGAAAAACAGAAAGGGGAAGCAAAATGAAGAAAAAGCTCTCTGAGGGCAGGGAGAACAAGCGTAAAGCCCTGCTCCGCAAGAGAAAGGAGGAACCGGCGGCGTTCTGGACCTATGTCGTCCTGCGCTTCATCGTCATACTTATCCTCATCCGCTGCATCCTCCGCGGCGATATTGAGAGCGTTTTCGTCTGCGTGCTGGTGCTGGTGATCTACCTGCTGCCGCAGTTCGTGGAGAACAAGCTGAACATAGACATCCCCACCGCGCTCGAGGTCATCATCTTCGTGTTCGTGTTTGCGGCGGAGATACTTGGCGAGCTGCAATCGTATTTCATAAAGTACTCGAACTGGGACACGATACTGCACACTTCCTCTGGCTTTCTCTGCGCGGCGGTGGGCTTTTCGCTGGTCGATCTGCTCAACCGAAGCGACAACGTGAAGGTCCAGCTCTCTCCGGGCTACCTGGCGATAACCGCCTTCTGCGTTTCCATGACCATCGGCATCCTCTGGGAATTCATCGAGCTCTCGGCCGACAAGCTGTTTTTGCTTGATATGCAGAAGGACACCATCGTGAACCAGATAAGCTCCGTCAGCCTGGACCCGACGAACAGCAACATACCCATAACCGTCAAGGACATACAGGACGTCATCCTCGTCACGGGCTCCGGAGAGGTGCCTCTGGGCCTGGGCGGGTTCCTGGACATCGGGCTCTACGACACGATGGAGGACCTCTTCGTCAACTTCATCGGGGCGGTCGTGTTCTCCGTCGTGGCCTTTTTCGAGTGCAAAAGCGAAAAGCGCCCTCTTACGACGGCGCTTGCGCTCAAAAGGAAGAAAAAGGTACAGAACGGCTGATTCACCGGCAGGCGGCGAGCACGGCGTCAAAGACCGCGCCGGGCATTTTCACGAAGTACCAGCCCAGGCCCTGGTAGCCCACATAGCCGCCCTCGATGAGCCGGAGCTCGACTGTCGTGCCGTCGGACATGGAAATGAACAGATGCCCCTGGACGGCGCTGTCGTAGATGTCGCGGTCGGTCTCCCAGAGGTAGACGAACTTCCCGGCGCAGAGCTCGTCGAGGAAGGCGGAGACGGTGTCCCCGGGCAGGGAAAGCTCCCTGAATTCGCGCCGGGCCTCGTTCCAGTCCTCGTGCGTGAGCCAGCTGACGGACTCCATGCGCTCGGCCAGATGCAGGCGCGTGTCGAAGAGGTCCGCGCCGTTGTCGAGGCTGATGCCGTTCAGGCGCTCGAGCAGCATGGCGGAGCCGTCGTCGTTGAGACAGCAGATGCGGAAGTCCGGGTCGTATCCCCTGACGGTGTAGATGTCCCCGGACATGGTGCCGGCGAGCTCAACGTATTCGGACTCGTCCGACCACTCGTCGATGCTGCCCGTGGCTCGGCCGAGGTACTCCCCGACGAGGGCGGAGGCGTCGTCGAGCCATTCGCCCTGGGTGTAGACCGTACCCTCGTAGACGACGCAGGCGATCATGTCCATGGCGACGCCGGGCTCCGCCTCGGGCAACTCTATGGCCGGAACGTATACGCCTTGGGCGGACGACGCGGCGGCGGTCTCATCGGGCGGCACGGCGGTGAGTCCTGGGTCCGCGACGCCGGCCGGGCGCAGCTGCGCCGCAATAACGAGCAATACGCAGGCTGCAAGCGCGGCGGCAAAGTAGTATACGCCGCGCCCGCGGCTTTTCTTTTTGTAGTCGGCGGCCTCGTCTATAAAGCGCGGGTCGATGTTTTCAAGGCAGTTTAAGAGTCTGTGTTCGTTCATATTTCGATCCCCTCCGAGTCGAGCCTTTCCCTGAGCGAGGCGCGCAGCCGCGCGAGCAGGGAGGTGGTTTTGGACTTGGACCAGCCCATGCGTTTGGAGAGGGCGTCGATGGAGTCGAGATACCAATAGCGGCGCACGAAGGCGACGCGCTGCTCGCCGGGCAGCGAAGCAAGCCAGCGGTCGAGGCAGACGGTGAGCTCCGCGTCCTCGACAATGCGCTCCGGCGTCCTGCCCGCTGAGACGCAGCTTTCCAGCTCGTCGAGAGCGGCAAGCGGCTCACCGCCGCCGCGCTTTTGGCGCGAGGCGTCGCGCAGGCGGTTTATGGAGATGTTTCGCGTTATCCTGCCCGCGAAGGCCCGAAGGCTCTTCGGCTCGGCGGGCGGGATGGAGTCCCAGAGCCTGTAGAGCGCGTCGCTGACGCACTCCTCCGCGTCCTGCTCGTCGCCGGTGATGCCCAGGGCGACGGAGCCGCAGTATGCCCCGTATTTCTCGCGCACGGCGGAGATCGCCGCTTCGTCCCGGCTTTGGAACAGCTGTATGATCGCCCTGTCATCCATAGACTTCCCTCCCGAAAGGCCCTTCACCAATAAAGACACCGAAACTGGCTCGCGCGTTGCATGAGCTCTGAAAAAAGCCGCCCGGCCGGGCGGCTTTTTTAATCGAAGGTGCACTCCCAGCCCAGGCCGCGGAGTCCTTCCGGGTCAAGCCCGGGGCGGGCGACGGCCCAGAGCATGTCCGGCGTACCGTCCGAGTGCGGGCCGCAGACGGCGGCGAAGTCCAGCCAGGCGGTCGGGAACTCCACGCCGGGGCCGCCCTTTTTGAAGAGCGGGGACATGCCGAGTTTTTCGTCGTACCAGCGGCAGAGGGAGGGCTCGGCGGGGAGAGTCGCCACGACGTCCGCGCCGGAGGCGAAGGCGCGGCTTATGAGCCTGCGCCCGACCTCGCGCGCTGCGCCGCGTCCGCGGAAGGGCGCCGACGTTGCCATGGCGTAGATATATGAGCAGCGCAGTCCTATCGCGGCCGCGCCCGGCAGGCAGAAACCCATGGAGACGAGCTGCCCGCCGCACTCCGCCGCGGCGCAGTCCTCCGGACGCCAGAGCAGCCGGAAAAACGCCCCTATCAGCTCTTCGCCGTCCCCGAAAACCTCGGCCCAGAGCCCGCGCAGGGCCGGGGAGTCCTCCTCGCGCGCGGGGCGGATGATGAGCTCAGACATCCTTCTTCTCCCTTGCGGTGTATTTTGTGAGCAGGAACTCGGGGTAGTATTCCTGCTTTGCGGAGCGGAGATTTTCGTGGCCCATGTCGTCCTCGCGGTTGAGGTAGACGATCTCCGGGTGGTCGGCCATTATCTGCCTTGAAAACTCGCGGCAGACCATGGGATAGGCCCCGGGCATGGAGGCGAAGGCCTTTTCAAAGTGGACGTCGAAGGTGTCGGACGAGATGACCTCGCCCACCGTGAAGCCCGCGATCTTGCCGTCCGCGAAGAGCACGCCGCCCTCGAGGCCCAGCTCCCTCCAGCGCATGAAGCCGCGGACTATGGCCGCGTGTTCGTCATCCAGGCCCTCAGGCGGGGCCTCATAGGAGCCCTGCCATGCGCCCAGCATCCCCATGCACCAGGGCATGAGTTCGGGCGTCAGCCGCCTGAACTCCCAGGAGTGCTCCTTCTCAAAGCGGTTGCAGAAGTTGCGCTTGCCGTGCAGCTTCTTCCCGGAGAAGGTGGAGAGCTTTTCGATAGAATAGATGTAGTCGAAGCAGTCCCTGTCCTCGGCAAAGCAAAACCTGCCGGGATAGGCGGATTCCAGGAGCGCCCGGTGTTCCTCGGTGACGCCGCGGATGGCCAGGGGATAGCCCCGGTGCGCGGCGAATTCCGTCAGCGCGTCTATGGCCGGCTTGAGGTCCCCGGAGCCGATGGGGAAGGCGAAAAAGGGCATGTCCTCATACCTGAGTTTTGTCAGGAGCCTCCCGTCCACGGACGCGAGATGCTGGCGGAAAGCCCCGTCCCACATGTAGATGTTGCCGAAATTGTAGTCTGCCGAGCGTGAATTCTCGGCCCGGATAAAGGGTTCTGCCCAGGCCTTGTCGGCAATGGACAGCTTGCGGAAATGCAGCATAAAATTGGCCTTTCTTTTCTCTTTCAGTATGTGCGGACGCAGGTGGAGCGTATCTCCGCCTGGAGCCTTTTGAGGTCGTCAAAGGTCTCGGGCCGCTTGTTGGGGTCGCGCAGGAGGGCGGCGGGGTGGTAGAGCGCCATGACGCGGCGTCCGTTCACGTCGAACCACTTGCCGTGCTCCTGCGTTATGCGGAAGTCCGGCTTTATGAACTTCATCGCGGCGATGCGGCCCAGGCAGACGATCATCTTCGGCTCCAGCAGCTCTATCTGGTGCTGGAGCCACTCGGCGCAGGCCTCCTGCTCCGAGATGGCCGGGTCGCGGTTCTTGGGCGGGCGGCACTTGACCATGTTGCCGATGAACACCTTTTCCCGGCTGAGGTCTATGAGCTCCAGCATATCGTCGAGCAGCTTGCCGCCGCGGCCTACAAAGGGCCTGCCGCTCAGGTCCTCCTGCTCGCCGGGGCCTTCGCCTATGAACATGACCTCCGCGTCCTGCGGCCCTTCTCCGAACACCACATGCGTCCGCGTCTCGCACAGGCCGCAGCGGCGGCAGGCCAGACATTCCTGTTTCAGCTTCTCCCAACTGTCCATCAGTTTTGCACCTTTCTCTCTGCAAGTTTACATAATATATCCGGCCTGTTGTCGCCGGGCGAGTCGATGACGTGATCGAGCAGGCGGCGGAGCTCGCGGCCCAGCTCGGGGCCGGAGTAGCCGAGCTCTTCAAGCTCCCTGCCGCCAACGGCGAGCTCTGCGAGGGACCAGCACTCGCCTGAGCGCAGGACCGCCCGAAGTTCCCTGTTTTTCGGCTGTGCGGCAAGGACGGCGGCGGGGCCGTAGTCGCGCAAAAGCCGCTTCCAGTCCCGGCTGCCTGACTTGAGGACTTCTACCGCTGCGGCCGCTGTCCTCTGCGTGTCCCCGTCGAAACGGAGGGCTGCGAGCAGGGAGGCGGTTGACATAATATAACCGCCCTGCTCCAGGCCCAGACAGAAGCGCGCGAGCCTGGCGTAGAGGGGCAGGCTGCGGAGGGCGGGCCTGGGGGCGTTCCAGTCGCCGGTGAGCAGGAAGGCGCGGAGCAGGCCGAGGTCCACGAGCTGCCAGGCTAGCTCCGGCCTGGGGCTGCGCAGGGTTTTAATGAGCTCGTCCCGGACGCGCTCTGCGGAGAGCGAGGCGGCGAGCGGCGCGAGCTCACGCACGGCGCGGAGGGTCTCCGCCTCGACCCCGAAGCCGAGCTGGGCGGAGAAGCGGACGGTGCGGAGCATACGCAGGGCGTCCTCGGAAAAGCGGCGCTCCGGCGCGCCGACGCAGCGGAGCAGGCGGCGCTCAAGGTCGGCGCGGCCGCCGAAGGGGTCGGTGACGTTCCCGGCGGCGTCCATGGCCATGGCGTTGACGGTGAGGTCGCGCCGGGCGAGGTCCTCCTCCAGCGAGCAGCCGAAGGCGACGCTGTCGGGCCTGCGGTGGTCGGAGTAGGCGCCCTCGGCGCGGAAGCTCGTGACCTCGACGGCTCCGCCGCGCGAGAGGACGGTGACGGTGCCGTGGCGCAGTCCGGTGGGGACGCAGCGCGGGAAGAGGGCGAGGACCTCCTCCGGTCGGGCGGAGGAGGCGACGTCCCAGTCGTTCGGCCTTCTGCCGAGGAGGCTGTCGCGCACGCAGCCGCCGGCCAAAGCCGCACTGTGACCGGCGCGGCCCAGGGCGCATAGGATATCAAGAACATATTTAGGCGGCTGTTTCATCGGGGCTCCTGTTTTAATCCTTGTATTGTTAAGCATAATGTATTATAATCTCAGGGAAATGACAAGATTAAATTTTTCGAGGGCTTGGAGCATATATGGCAGACTTTGAACAATATCTGAAACCGGGCAAGCGCGGGCATCTTATCGGCGCGGGCGGAGTCTCTATGGCGCCGCTGGCGGAGGTGCTGGCGGGTATGGGCCTGGTGATAGACGGCTCGGACATGGCCGAGAGCGAAAAGACGCGCTACCTGCGCAGCCTGGGCATAGACATCAAGATAGGCCACTCTGCGATGAACGTAGCGCCGGATATCCAGTTCGTGGTGCGCACCGCCGCTGTGCGCGACGATAACCCCGAGATAGTCGAGGCCAAGGCCCGGGGCGTGCCGGTGTTCGAGCGCGCGCAGGCCTGGGGCGCGATCATGAAGGACTATGACAACGCGCTCTGCATCGCCGGCACCCACGGCAAAACCACGACGACGAGTATGTGCACGCACATCCTCATGGCCGCGGAGCGAGACCCGACGGTCATGATAGGCGGCACCCTGCCCCTGCTGCACGCGGGCCACCGCGTAGGCGGCGGGGACACGATAATACTCGAGAGCTGCGAGTACCACGACTCGTTTTTGTACTTCCAACCGACGATAGCCGTCATCCTAGACATAGAGGCGGACCATCTGGACTACTTCTCCGGCCTGGAGGATGTGAAGCGCTCGTTCCGCGAGTTCGCGTCCAAGGTGCCGGAGCACGGAAGGATCGTCGCCAACATCGACGACAGGAACACCATGGACGCGCTCGAGCCGCTGGGCAGGGAGCTCTTCACCTTCGGCCTGACGGAAAAGGCAGACGTCTACGCGCGTAACATCCGGCGCGTCGGCGCGAACAGCGAGTTCGATATCTACTGTCACGGCAAGTTCTTCACCAGCGTGACGCTGCACATCCCGGGTATGCACAACGTCAAGAACGCCCTCGCGGCGACGGCGGCCTGCATTTGCCTGGGCGTGAGGCCGAACGCCGTCAAGTACGGCCTGGCCGGTTTCAACGGCGCGGGGCGGCGCTTCGAGTTCAAGGGCAAGTATAACGGCGCGGACGTCTACGACGACTACGCCCACCACCCCGGCGAGCTAAAGGCTCTGCTGGACGCCGTGGAGCCCCTGGGCTACAAGCGGACCATCCTGGTTTTTCAGCCGCACACCTACACGCGCACCGCCGCGCTCTTCGACGACTTCATAGAGCAGCTGCAGCGCCCGGACCTCACTTTCCTGGCTGAGATCTACGCCGCGCGCGAGCACAACACCATGGGCATCTCCTCCGCGGACCTCGCGCAGCACATAGAGGGCTGCCGCTTCTTCCCCAGGTTTGAGGAGATCGAGGCTTGCCTCAAGGAGACCGCCCGCCCCGGCGATATCATCCTCACAGTCGGCGCCGGGGACGTTTTCAAAATAGGCGAACACCTGGTCGCAAGATGAATATGGACGCAGAAGGGCCGCGAATTTCGCGGCCCTTTTTCATATCTATGCACCTTAATCGAAACTTAAGCATTACTTAAACCCCGCTTCGTTGACAGACGCAGTGAGGGATGATATAATTCAACTGTGTTACGGCAAATAATACAGTTTACGGAGGACTGAAAATGAACGGAGGCAAACGTTTCGCGGCGCTGCTGATGGCGGCGGCGCTGATATTTACGCTTTTGCCCGGCTGCGGGGACAGCGGCGGGGAGCAGAGCACGGACGCGCCCGGCGGCGCGGCGGAGGGCAAGGTCTGGGTGTCCGAGTTCACGAAGCTGGACGGGGTCACGGAGTACATGGGCAGCCCGCTGGTACTGGACGGAAAGGCGTATTTTTCCCAGAACGTATACGACAGTGAGACGGGCGGCTACGAGCTCAGCCTCTGGTCTGTGGACCTCGCCACGGGCGAGGCGGCCAGGCTGGAGGGCTACGTCCAGAGCGCCGCGCCGGAGGGATATGAGGAGAGCTACATCAACATAAACGGTCTGGTGAAGGCTGCGGACGGCTCGTTCTGGGTGTGCGAGGAGCTGAACTCCGTGAGGTTCAACCTGCCGGAGGACTTCGACGAGGAGACCGGAGACAGGTATCAGTACGCGGAGAGCGTGAGACAGACGCTGCTGCGCCGCGTGGACGCCGCGGGCTCGGAGTTGGAGAAGGCGGACCTCACGGCCGTGGAAGAGGCGGTCCTGGCGCAGATGCAGACCGGCGACATGTACGGCGATACTTACACCTATCTGAGCAGCATGGTCTCGGACGCTGAGGGCAGGCTCTGCCTGCTGTATAACCAGAGCGTGCTGGTCCTGCTCTCGGCGGAGGGCAAGCTGCTCAGCTGCACGGCGCTGGATGGCTGGTGGGAGAGGCTCATAAATCTCCCGGACGGCGGCGCTGCGCTCTACGGCAACGGCGGCGCGGGCTTTGTGCTCAGACCCGTAGACTTTGAGACCAAAGGCTTCGGCGAGGACATCGCGCTGCCGGACAACGCCTATAATCTCCGCACTGGCGGCGGGGAATACCTGGCCTTCTACACGGACAGCTCCTGCATCTACGGCGTGAACGCCGGGACAGGCGAGGGCGAGCAGATCGTTTCGCTCATCAACTGCGACGTGGACTCGGACGACGTGAACGGCATCATCTACACCGGCGAGGGCGAGTTCGTCTGCCTTGTATACAGCTACGACAGCGGCAGCGCCGAGCTCGCGCGGCTGCGTCAGGTGGACGCCTCGGAGGTCCCGCCGGTGACGACCCTGCGCCTGGCCTGCAACTATCTCGGCTACGACCTGAGAAAGGAAATACTGGACTTCAACCGTTCTAACAGCGGGGTGCGCATAGAGGTGACGGACTACTCGCAGTACAACACCGAGGAGGACTACACGGCGGGCCTGACCAAGCTGAACACTGAGATCATAAGCGGGAACGTGCCGGACCTCTTCATCGCGGACGAGCTGCCTATAGAGCAGTACGGCGCGAAGGGCTATCTCTACGACCTCTACGAGCTCATAGACGCGGACGCGGAGCTCTCCCGGGAGGACTTCTTCCCGAACATCCTCGCGGCGATGGAGACGGACGGCAAGCTGTATTCGATATCCCCGGCCTTCGGCGTGCTGAGCCTTGTGGGCAGCGCGGAGGTCCTGGGCGAGGAGATGGGCTGGACGCTGCAGGAGCTGATGGAGGTCGTGAAGGCGCATCCCGAGGCGGAGTATCTGCTCGACCCAGGCACGACGAGCTCCTCGATACTCCAGGCGATGCTGGTGATGAATCTGGGCGAGTATGTGGTCTGGACGACGGGCGAGTGCAGCTTTGACAGCCAGGACTTCACAGACCTGCTGAACTTCAGCGCCATGTTCCCGGAGACCTTCGACTACAGCAACTACCAGGGGAGCACGCCGGCCCTGGTGCTGGGCGGCAAGCAGCTGCTGACGACCTACTCCGCGACGGACTTCGAGGGATTCCAGATGTACGAGGCGATGTTCGGCGGCAAGCTGGCGTTCAAGGGCTTCCCGTCGAGCGACAGGACGGGCAACGTGGCGGCGCCCGTGGGCAGCCGGCTGAGCATCAGCTCCACCTGCAAGGACGTGGACGCGGCCTGGGGCTTTGTGCGCCGGATGCTGCTCGAGGACTACTACAGCGACGAAGGGCGCTATGTGAACGGCTACCCGCTGAACATGGCCGCCTATGAAAAGGCCGAGGCTGCGGCAATGGAAAAGCGCTACGAGACGGACCCCGAGACCGGCGAGCAGGTCGAGGTCTCCGTCGGCGGCTGGAGCTGGGACGATTTCAGCGTGGACATCTACGCGATGACGGAGGAACAGGCTCAGCAGCTGCGCGAGCTGATAGGCTCGGTTGAGCGCTGCTACTCCTATGACCAGAGCATCATGGACCTTGTGCTCGAGGAGTGTGCGGACTTCTTCTCCGGCGCCAAGACCGCGGAGCAGACCGCCTCCCTCATCCAGGACAGGGTGTCCACATATGTGAACGAGCAGAGATAAAAGAAAAAACACCCCGGACGCTGTCCGGGGTGTTTTTGTGCGTTCAGGTGCCGAGGTAGGCGGCCTTGATGGCGGGATCGTTCAGGAGCTGCTGGCCGGGGCCGGTCATGGTGATGTTGCCGGTCTCGAGGACATAGCCGATATCGGCTATGCGCAGGGCCATGTTGGCGTTCTGCTCTATGAGCAGGACCGTGACGCCCATGCGGTTTATCTCCTTGATGATGTCGAAGATACCCTTCACGACGATGGGCGCGAGGCCCAGGGAGGGTTCGTCCATCATGATTATCTTCGGCCGGCTCATGAGCGCGCGGCCGACGGCAAGCATCTGCTGTTCGCCGCCCGAGAGCGTACCGGCGGCCTGCCAGGAGCGCTCCTTGAGCCTCGGGAAGAGCTCGTAGACCCAGTTGAGGTCCTGCGTGAGATCGTCCTTGCGCAGGTAGGCGCCGATTTTGAGGTTTTCGAGGACCGTGAGGTCCGGGAAAACGTGACGGCCCTCGGGGACCAGGGTCACGCCCTTGGCGACGATGCGGTCCGGCGAGAGACCTGTGATATCCTCGCCCTGGAGGTGGATGCGGCCCTTCGCTGGCTTCACCAGGCCCGCTATCGTGCGGAGCGTCGTGCTCTTGCCGGCGCCGTTCGCGCCGATGAGGGTGACTATCTTGCGCTCAGGCACCTCAAAGGTTATGCCCTTGACGGCCTCTATGCCGCCGTAGCTGACTTTCAGCCCGTCTATTTTAAGCATCGTCCGACACCCCCAAGTAAGCCTCTATGACCTTCGGGTCGTTCTGTACCTGCGCGGGAGTGCCCTGCGCGATGAGCTTGCCGAAGTCCAGGACATATATCCTGTCCGAGAACTGCATGACCAGGTCCATGTGGTGCTCGATCATGAACACCGTCAGGTGGTGCGTGTCCTTGATCTGCACGATGAACTCGCCCAGCTCCTGCGTTTCCTGCGGGTTCATGCCGGCAGCGGGCTCGTCGAGCAGCAGCAGCTTGGGCTCGGTCGCCAGCGCACGGGCGATCTCGAGCCGGCGCTGTATGCCGTAGGGCAGGCTGCCCGCGACCTCGTCCTTCAAGTGGCCGAGGTTCTGCTCCTCGAGCAGCGCCATTGCCTCCTCCTGCATGCGGCGCTCCTCCGCACGGTTCACGCGGAAGGTGGCGGAAAAGACGTTCTGCTTTGCCCTCATGTGCTTGGCTATGAGCACGTTCTCCAACACCGTCAGGGAGGAGAAGAGGCGGATGTTCTGGAAGGTCCTCGCTATGCCGAGCTCGGTTATCCTGTCCGGCGTCGGCGCAAGGACGTGACCTGTAAATTTCTCCGCGTTCTCGCCCAAGTAGGATTTTTTCATCTTACCCTGCGGGTGGTTGCGGACTATTGCCTTGCCCTCGAAGCTGATCTCGCCGTTCGTGGGCTGGTAGACGCCGGTGACGCAATTGAAGGCCGTGGTTTTGCCTGCGCCGTTGGGGCCTATGAGGGCGACTATCTCGCCGCGGCCCACCTCGAGCGAGAGGTCGTTCACGGCCACGACGCCGCCGAACTGCATGGTAATGTTCTGCAGGCTCAGAACGTTTTCACGTTTTTCGCTCATTTCGCGGCACCTCCCTCAGCCTGTGCCGGTGCGGCAGGCGCTTTTTTTCGCTTTTTGAAGAGGTCCGGCAGTTCCTTCTGGCCCATCAGGCCCTTGCGGAAGAACAGCACGACGACCATGATGATGACCGAGAACACGACCAGCCTGAAACCGCTGCGGAACAGGCTCGACTCAATGCCGAGGAACTTGCCGCTGTCGAGGCCGCGCAGCCACCACTCGGAGCAGGCTATGAACAGGAAGCTGGCAATGCAGCTGCCCGTCACGGAGCCGAGGCCGCCCAGCACGACGATGAGCAGTATCTCATAGGTCATGGAGGACTTGAACTGCGCCGCCTGGATGGTGTTCATGAACATCGCCAGCAGCGCGCCGCCCACGCCTGCGAAGAAGCAGGAGATGCAGAAGGCCATCTGCTTGTGCTTGAAGAGCCTGACGCCCATGGCCTCGGCGGCTATCTCATCCTCACGTATGGCCTTGAACGCGCGGCCGTAGGACGAGTTTATGAGCAGCACGATGACCAGGATGCAGAGCGAAGCTATGAACACAGGCACAAAGGTTGCAAAAGACACCTGCGTGCCGCCTATGTTGAAGGTGAAGTCGGAGAGACGGGTGTAGCCGCGCAGGACGTTCGAGCCGTTCGTGATGGGGCCGAACTTCTGCCACTGAAAGATGGCCTTTATGATCTCGGCGAAGCCCAGGGTGGCTATCGCCAGATAGTCGCTCTTGAGCCTGAGCACAGGCAGGCCGATGAGCCAGGCGAAGAAAGCCGCCACAACGCCCGCCAGCAGCATGGCCAGCAGCGCGCCGATGATAAGTCCGGGCGCGGCCATGGCCTCCAGCCCGAAGATGCCGTTTATGGCCTCCTGGAAGGAGAAGTTTATCGCCGCGTCATAGTACTGGTACACGCCCGCGATGCTCTCCGACGGTATGGAGAAGATGGCGTAAGTATACGCGCCTATGAGCATGAAGCCCGCCTGGCCCAGCGAGAAGAGGCCGGTGAAGCCGTTGAGCAGGTTCATCGAAACCGCGACCAGCGCGTAGACTGCGCTCTTGCGCACGACTGTTATGAGCATATAGAACTTGGATGTGGCGGTAATGGCCTGGTCCATCCAGATGCACAGCGCGTAGAGGACGATGAGGCAGGCCGCCGTTATCAGCAGTTTTGTGAGTTTCTTTTTCTTCGTATCCATGCTTCCGCCTCCCTCAGACCTTGTCCGTTGCCTTCTCGCCGAAGAGGCCGGTGGGCTTAAAGACGAGAATTATGATGAGCAGGACAAAAGTGAAGGCGTCCGCAAAGGTCGAAAGGCCAATGCCCGTCGGTATGACGCCGTAGGCCACGAGCAGGGTGTCGAGGCCCTTTATTATGTTCTCGCAGATGCCGATGATGAAGGCGCCGATGACCGCGCCCGGGATGGAGCCTATGCCGCCGAACACCGCCGCGACGAAGGCCTTCAGGCCCGGCATTGCGCCGACCGTCGGCGTGACGCCCGGATAGTTCGTGAAGAACAGCATCGAGCCGATTGCCGCGAGGAAGGAGCCGATGATGAAGGTCATCGAGATGACGTTGTTTATCTTGATGCCCATGAGCGTGCTCGTCTCGAAGTCCTTTGCCACGGCGCGCATAGCCATGCCTATCTTCGTGTGGTTTATGAGCTGCACCAGCAGCACGACGAGTATGAGCGTCAGCACCGGCGTCACCAGCGTGACCAACTTGGTCGTCGCGCCGAAAATGCTCACCGTGTCGGAGATCCAGGGCATGGTCGGGTAGTTCTTGTTCAGACCGCCGGTGATGTAAAGCGCGAGGTTCTGCAAGAGGTAGCTCACGCCTATGGCGCTTATCATGACCGACATCCTCGGCGCGGAGCGCAGCGGCTTGTAGGCCACGCGCTCTATGATGAAGCCCAGCAGCACGGTGAACACTATTACAAAAGGTATAGCCAGCCACAGCGGCATCCAGGTCACGGCGTAGACCATCATGAGGCCCGCGACCATGAACACGTCGCCGTGTGCGAAGTTTATGAGTCTGAGTATGCCGTATACCATCGTATAGCCGACGGCTATGAGCGCGTACTGTCCGCCGACGGATATGCCGGAGAGCAGGTACGGCAGTAGTTTATCAAAAAAGTCCATTGAGCGTCCTCCCCAATGCTCGCGCCGCCTCGAAAGCGCGGTCGCCGCGATTGCCGCGTTTTCGACGCAGCGCAGACAAATAAATCGGGGCTAAGGCGGAGGCTTTCGCCCCCGCCCTTGCCCTTAAACAGTTGTTTTTTGAAATTACTCAATGCCCTGCTCGCCGATGAGGTCCCAAACAGCCGTCTCGGTGTTGCAGTACTTGATGAAGGCAACGTCGCGGGTGGCGTCCTTCGCGCCGTCGGCGAAGGCGATGTTGCCGGTGACGCCGGCGTAGTTGACGGAAGGCAGGGCCGCGAGCACGGCGGCGGGGTCGGCGCTGCCGGCGGCCTTTATGGCCTCGAGCGCGACGTAGTAGGCGTCATAGCCCATGACGGAGACAGCCGCGACCATGTCGTTGCCGCCGTTGTTCTCAAGGTTGACGCTGTCGGAGTTTATCCACTCCTTGAAGGCCGCGTCGAACTCGGCGTTGCCGCCCTCCTGATAGAAGGTGGTGACGTAGATCTTGACGTTGTCCTTGCCCTGGGCGGCGCCGACGATGACGTTGGAGTCCCAGGTGTCGCCGGCGAGGATGGGCATGCCCAGGTCCTGAGTAGCGGCCTGGTCGATTATCAGAGCGGCGGCCTCAGTGGAGACGGGCGCCACGAAGATGTCGCAGCCGTTGGACTTGGCGTTGGTGACGTAGCTGCTGTAGTCGGAGGTGCCTTCCTGGAAGACCTCCTGCACGCAGTTCTCAGCGCCGAAGGCCTCAACGAAGTAGTTCACCAGGCCGACGGAGTAGTCGTCGCCCTGCTTGGCGAGGCAGTAAGCCTTGGTCGCGCCGAGGCTCTTTGCGTAGTTCGCAAGGACGGTGCCCTGGAAGGGGTCTATGAAGCAGATGCGGTAATATGTATCGCTGACCTGGGTGACCTGCGGGTTGGTGCAGGTGACGCCGATGGCCGGGACGCCCGCGTCGCCGAAGGTGGTGGCGGCCGCTATGGACACGCCGGAGCCGTAGGAGCCGAGCACCACGCTGCAGCCCTCTGCGATGAGGGTCTGGGCGGCGGAAACGGCCTTGTCGTTGCTGGACTGGTTATCGGCGTACACCAGCTCGACCGTGTAGGTCTCGCCGCCGACCTCGACGGTCGGGGTCAGGGAGTTGGCGTACTGCATACCCAGTATCTCCTGCTTGCCGCCGGCGCCGTTGTCACCGGACTGGGGCTCGAACACGCCGATCTTTATGACCTTGTCGCCGGTGGTATCGCCGCCCTCGGGGGCGTCGGAAACCTGAGCGTCGCCACCCTCAGGGGCGTCGCTCGCGGCGGGGGCGGGCTCGCCGCAGGCGGCCAGGGCAAACACCATGCACAGAGCAAGCAAGAGTGCAAGTATCTTCTTCATTCAGTCTCATCCTCCTAAATCATGTTCGGCCGCGACGTCCATCTTGTGTGGACAAATGTACTTCGCAGCCTGGGCATGATTATAAACCAAATCGCGGGAGATTGCAACATAATTTAGCACTTTTCATTACAATTTCTTTAATCAATCAGCGCAGAAAAATATCCTGCCGAAAAAATGATTCAGCAGGATAAAAATTTTATGCATATTATACAATCAGACCATTGCCGGACCTGTCCGCCAGTCACTGCCACCGCGGCGCTCCGCGGCTGCCCTGTAGGCGAGGACATAGAGGTCCCTTGCACCCGCTCCGAGCTCGAAAACGGCGAGGCTTTCCGGGGGCAGGCGTCTTGCGGAGGCTGGCTTGGTGATGAGCGGGACCCGGGCCTTGTCCTGGGCCTGGCGGAGCAGGACGCGGCCGCGCTCGGTGGCGGCGAGGAGTCTGGCATAGGGCGGGACGCCCTCGGCCATGCCGTCCCGGATACCGAGGCAGGCGCACATCGTCATCCGCCGGATGCGGGAGAGGGCGTAACGCTTCGACTTGGCGGCGGCTAGGACGCCGTCGAGCGTGGGCTCGTCGGCCACGGCGGCGTACAGCCGGTTGCCGAGGCCCTCGGATGCGTCCGGCAGCTTTGAGAATTCCGCGGCGGGCAGCATACGGAGCCTGGAGAGCAGCATGGGCTCCAGCGTCTCCATGAGCACGGGACCGCGGCCGCGCTCCGCCTCGCGCTCAAAGACGGCGAGGGCAGGCTCGGGCATGAGGCCGCGGCAGTCTTTCCCGGCGGAAATGCGGGAGCGGAGCTCGGAAGCGGAGCGGACGGCGCCCTCGCCGGGGCCGTCGTGGGGCGCGCCCTCGCGCCGGACGGTCATGAAGCCGAGGTCGAGGCCGAGCTCATAGATGGCGCGGATATACTCCACGGCGAGGATGTTGTTCGGCGTATCGAGCAGGCGGGCGGTGTCCTCGTCCGTGACGGCGGCGAGGGCGCGCTGCCTGGCCGCGGCGAAGGGGACCCCGCCCTCGAGCTCGCGGCGCAGTTCTGCCGTGAGCCTGGGGCTGAGCAGGGCCTCTGCGGCGCGCTCGAGGGGTTCCGTCTCGCCGCGCTCGCTGCCGAAGCAGAGGCAGTCCATGACGCCGAGCGAGGCCAGCAGGCCCACGCCGCCGCGGGCGAAGCCCTCGGCAGAGGCGAGCGCCCAGGGCAGGGGCAGCTCGAGCACGAGGTCTGCGCCGCAGCGCGCGGCGGCCTCGGCCCTGGCGAACTTCGACCAGACCGCAGACTCGCCGCGCTGGACAAAGTCGCCGGACATGGCGCAGACCACGGCGGAGTCCGGTCCCAGCGCCTCCCGCGCCCTGTCTATGAGCAGCTTGTGTCCGTTGTGAAAGGGGTTGAATTCCGCAACGACGCCGGCAACGCGCATCGTATCGCCTCCCTCGGTCAAGATTCCTCTTGCGTTTTGCCCGGAATGTGGATAAAATGAATAGTTGGAAATGCTGCTCACATTTTACTATGGGCAAAACACTTTTACAATAGATATGAAGAAAGGAACCTGCTGAAATGAAAGTATTGGTCATCAACGCCGGAAGCTCCTCCCTCAAGTATCAGCTCATTGATATGGAGACCGAGTCCGTCCTCGCCAAGGGCCTGTGCGAGCGCATCGGCATAGACGGTCACCTGAAGCACACTCCGCTCGTTGGCGGCAAGCCCGTTTTCAACGAGGATATCTCCCTGCCGACCCACTCCGAGGCGATCGCCGCGGTCATAGACAAGCTGACGAGCGCCGAGTACGGCGTCGTGGCGAGCATGGCGGAGATAGACGCCGTCGGCCACCGCGTGGTCCACGGCGGCGAGAAGTTCGCCTCCTCCGTCCGCATAGACGACCAGGTCATGAAGGCCATCGAGGACTGCACCCCCTTCGCGCCCCTGCACAACCCCGCCAACATCACGGGCATCAACGCCTGCGTCGCCGTCATGGGCAAGGACGTGCCGCAGGTCGCCGTGTTTGACACCGCCTTCCACCAGACCATGCCGGCCAAGGCCTTCACCTACGCCGTGCCTTACGACTATTATAAGAACGACGGCATCCGCCGCTACGGCTTCCACGGCACCAGCCACAGGTACGTCTCCGGCCGCTGCGCCGAGCTCATGGGCAAGCCCGTCGAGGAGCTCAAGCTCATCAGCTGCCACATGGGCAACGGCTCTTCCATCTGCGCCATAGACGGCGGCAAGAGCGTGGACACCTCCATGGGCTTCACGCCGCTGGTCGGCCTGCCGATGGGTACCCGCTGCGGCGACCTTGACCCCGGCGTCATGCAGTTCATCATGAACAAGTACGGAATGGACATCGACGAGATGCTGGGCGTCCTCAACAAGAAGTCCGGCGTGCTGGGCGTCTCCGGCGTCTCCAGCGACTTCCGTG
>ENA-OZIL01000198-OZIL01000198.1-human-gut-metagenome-genome-assembly--contig:-NODE-198-length-32318-cov-9.178347_pt1 | contig 32318 bp, 29 predicted proteins | sample MGYA00244057_ERZ653706 | MGnify/ENA primary metagenome ERZ653706 (study PRJEB26926, sample SAMN06165266) | human gut metagenome | biome: ENVO:00009003; feature: ENVO:2100002; material: ENVO:00002003...
AACGAAAGCTCATAGGCAGGGTTGAACGCGATCTTGCGCTCGTCCACCATGTCCATTAGCGGCGGGATCAACTCCGTGAGACGTATGTAGCGTTGTACTTGTCGACCGCTTTCTCCGGTGCCCTCTCCAATTATATCTGCTGCCTCTAACTTCCCGACGACTTGTCGGGAAGTTAAGTCTGTACGTTGTCCCTGATGCCGCAGTGCCTCCAGCTTTAGCTTGTACGCAAGTGCGCGCTCGCTCGGAAGCAGTCCTTCGCGCTGCAAATTGCTGTCCACGACGAGGATCGCCGCTGCGTCGTCGTCAAGCTCACGGACGATGACTGGCATGGTCTCTAGCCCCGCCAGCTCACACGCGCGCTTGCGCCGGTGACCGGATACAAGCTCGTACCCTCCTTCCGGCAGAGGCCGCGCGATGGCTGGGGATAGGACGCCGTACTGCTTAACGCTTTCAGCCATGTCGCGCATCGCTTCATCGTCCCGTACCTTGTACGGATGACGGGAGAAGTCTCTTAGGCTTTTCACAGGGAGCTGTATGACAGCGTCCAACTTATAATCACTCTTTGCTGACATAATCCCTCCTTAAATGACGCCATCGGATGCAAACATGACGAAGGCGCTGTGTTTGCATCCGATGGCGAAAATGCGTTATGTGACCCGCTTGGCAGCCGCGTGAGATACATGGAGCGGGGCAGGGGAGAGGCAAAATCGCCTCAAGAACAATACTTGCCGAAAATCACAAAAAGCGGGCCAGTTTCAGCGAAGACCAAACCAATTTAGGGTATTGATCATCGCTGAAACCGGCCCGCTTGGGAGAGCGTTCGGTTCACATCCGAGAGGTCGAGAGTTCAAGCCTCTTCAGGTCCAATAATAAAGCCGGCAAGCTAAAAGCTTGCCGGCTTTATTATTTATTGCCCCTTTTCCCGCGGCGTTCATACATGGAGCGGCGGTGCAACATGCCTTGTTAGGTTGCTTTTACGGGCGGACGAATCAGCGCTTGTCAAAGTTTATGAGTCCGAATCTGAGAGCGTTCATTGACCGGCTGTCCTCAACGTCTATGCCAAAGTTGCTGTGCAGTTTTTTGAGCCTGTAGTTGAGCGTGCTGTGGTTGATATAAAGCTCGTTAGCCGCAGCGGTCACTCTGTTGCCGGAGGACAGATAGGCGCGCAGGGTGGCCAGATATTCGGTGCCAAAGGTCTGGTCGTAGTCCGATATCTGCACGAGCTTTTGCAGCAGAAAGACGTCCATGCCCAACTCAGCGTTTATCCGCTCAAAAAAGAGCCCGCAATAGTGCTCTCCAGCGTAGACGATATCGGTATCGGACTTCGCCACATCCAGGCAGGCGAGGGCCTGGCGGATGTAGAAATCCCTGTCGGAAAGGCTGTCAAAGCAGTCAGAGACGCCGCACTGGAGTTTATGCCGCTGGGCAAATGTTGAGAGTTCTTTTCGAACGGGGGAGGGGAGTGAGCGGCCGTCCGGCTTGAGCGAGTGCAGGAACATGAGTATGACGTTCTCGCGGATTATGTGCAGCGCATTGTGAAAGAAACGGCCCAAATCTCTCTCCGCATTTCGCAGCTGACGTATCTGACGAGACGGACTGAGAAAGGCGCAGAACACATAGCCGCTGCGCAGCTTTTCAGCTATCCCTGCGTCAGATGTGATGTCAAAGCCCGTGTTCGAGCTGAATACAGCTCCGGTGAGCCAAAGACTCTCATAACTGTGGCGCTGAGAGGAGGAGATCTCCGCGTTTATGAAAAAGGCGCAGAATTTTGAAAGCCTGACCGAGAGCGAGTGCAGCTCCTCGCGCGAGAGTGCGCCGTCACGGGCGTATACCACTATTATACCGAGTTGTACCCCGTCGCGGATTATGGGGCTCACGCAGCATCGACGGCCTTCAGGGTCCACGGAAAAATACTCGGAGCGCAGCCCCGCTTCGGTACCCGAACTGCTTGCAAAGGCGTTTTCAAAGCTGCCTGGCAACCGGGCGCGGGCATTTGACAGCAGTGGCTGAAGGTCAAGCGAGTAGAGCCCCAGCTCAAGGCCAAGTGCGTCTTCAAGCTCTGATATGATCTGCGTGAGCTGGCGTCCGCTGTGCAGGCCGTCAAGCAGCAGACTGTCAATGGAGGGCTTATCCAAGCTCGCTCACCTCCTCCAGACGGCTGACAAGGCGGTACAGCGTAGTCTCCAGCAGCAGTGCATCCATCTGAGCGCCGCTGCCGGGGTCCAGACCTAAAGTCTCTGCTATGCGCCCGATTCTGTACGCTACGGTGTTTTTGTGTACTCCCATGGCCTGGGCTGTCCTGAGACTGTCAAAGCCGTTTTTGCAATAGGCCTCGAGTGTGGAGATATATTCGGGGTGCTTTTTGGGAAACATGTCGATGAGCATGGAGATGTTTTTGAGGTAGCAGCGTGCCTCCTCACCGCAGCTTCGCACAAGGGCGAGACAGAGCGCCTCGGGGTAACAATCGGTGAAGCAAGAGACGCCCGGACCTCTGCCCATGACGCGCCTGACATCCGCACTTAACCTGGCCTGAAAGATGCCGGTCCCTACGGAGTCGAGCGAGTTAAAGAGGTCGGAGAACCCGATGCAGCAGGAGTATCTCTCGCTCAGCCGGACCATTACGAGCTGATTTGGAATTTCGCTGCTGAGCGGGTCAAGAGAGCTGAACAACAGGCGGATATCGCCCTCGGTATCTATGGCTGCGGTACAGCCGCGCCGACTATTGATGCGGCTTTTAACATAGTTGCGCGTCGCTTCGCCCATGCTGCCCGCGCGAATTACGGCAAACATATAGGGAGCGCGCCTCCGGTTCGAGAAGGCTGAGAACAGAGCCTCAGAAACGGGGTGCCCCAGGAGCAGACTTTCACCCGCTTCCTGCTCGGAGGCGGGGATATTTTTTGCCGTGATGGCTATGGTACGGCATATGAGGTCGTTAAGCTCCAGCACCTCGTCCATATAAGCATCCTCCACCACCGTGGCGATGTAGGCATAGAGCTTGTTGTCCACGAACACGGGGCCGAAGGCGGTTTTGTACTCGGCCACGCCGGCGGTATCGACTATGAGCGAAGCGCGGTTCGTCAGTATCTGCTCTTCAAGCGCCAGGAAATCGTGCGAGAGGACGTGCTCCTCGGAGAAGATGCCGAGCGTAGCCAGCTGCTCCCAGCCCTGAATATAGAAAGGCCTTGGAAAACTGTAGGCAAGAATGTTGAAGGAGATGTCGAAAGCTATCACTGGCAACCTTGTTTGCTGATAGACCCTCGCCAAGAGCTCGCCAATGCTTCCGCCCTCCAGGATATTGTCCAGGAGAAAGGTGCTGAGCGCTTCCAAATCAAGATGCCTCAAGTTCACGCATCCTTTCAACAGTGAGTTTGGTAGATTATAGCCCTTGCGGCAGAGACTGTCAACGGCATGAGAAAATTTTTGTGCAATCAGTTGAAAATGCATCGTCAAAACCACGGGCGGGCTAATGAACTTCGTCTGTGCTTGTGTTATTTTGTTTGTGCATAAACAAACAATGCTCCGGAGATGTTCAGATTATAAGAGGAGGAGACGCATGAACTTGGACATGTATAAGGCGCTGTGGGAGCCCATCGAGATCAACGGCGTGGTGATCAAAAACCGCATCAGCATGTCGCCAATGGGTACTTTTGCCTATGACCAAGATGGTACCGACAGCGAGCAGGGCCTGCGCTATTTTGAGGAGCGGGCCAAGGGAGGGATAGGCCTTCTGCACACCGGTTCAGCCTACATCAACACCCGTTTGGCCCAGGGCAGCCCCAGTATACATGTGGACAACATCCACTGCATACCCAAGGCGACAGTGCTTGTAGAGCGCGCGCACAGGTGGAGTGCAAAGTTCTTCCTGCAGCTCAGCCCGGGTACAGGCCGAAACAGCAAGCTCGACCTCGGCAACCCTGAGCCGCCCGTATCCGCCTCTGCGGTCCCGGCGCATTTTGACCACAATGTCATATGCCGCGCGATGACCCGAGATGAGATAAAGGGCGCTATGAACGACTTCAAAGTGGCCGCCGAGTTTGCCAAAAGAGCGGGATTCGACGGCGTCCAGATCCACGCGCATGCCGGTTATCTCATAGATCAGTTTTTGTCTGAAGTGTGGAATAAGCGCGATGATGAATACGGCGGAAGCTTTGAAAACCGCTGCCGTTTTGCGCTTGAGGCCGTGGATGCCATCAGAAGCGTGGTAGGACCGAAGTACCCAATAACCTTCCGTATTTCTCTCGACCACCGCTTTGCCGGAGGCAGGACCCTGGAGGAGAGCATGAAGATCCTCGACGTGCTCGATAAGTCCGGCATAGACGCCTTCGACGTGGACGCGGGCAGCTACGACACCGAGGATTATATCTTCCCCAGCCGCTACAACGGCGACGCCTGCATGGCCTATGTCTGCAAAGAGGCCCGCAAGCACCTGAGCAAGCCTATCATCAACGCCGGCAACCACTCGATGGAGAGCGCCGCGCAGCTGCTGCTCAGCGGGGACGCAGACATGGTCCAGTTTGGCCGCCAGTCCATAGCCGACCCACAGTTTGCAAACAAGCTCAAGCTCGGCAGGCGTGAGGAGATAAGGCCGTGTATCATCTGCAATGAGGAGTGCATAGGCCGCATTTTCGGGCGCCGCACTCAGCTCTCCTGCACCGTGAACCCCGCTGCGGGCTTTGAAGAGAGCATGGAGGTCACCAAGCTCGAAAAGCCGCAGAAGGTCGTCGTTATCGGCGCCGGACCCGGCGGAATGGAGGCCGCCCGCTGCGCCGCAGAGCGCGGATGCTCCGTCAACCTCTACGACAAGGGCTCCGAGCTGGGCGGTACCTTCAAGGTCATAGCTACCGGAGACTTTAAGCACCGCATCCGCGAGCTCATCGCCTGGTATGAGCTGCAGATCAAAAAGCTCGGCGTCAAGGTCGTGCTCAACACTGAGATAACGGGCAGCGAGCCCGAGCTGGCCGAGGCCGATGCCATCTTTGTCGCAACCGGTTCTCTGCCGCTCATCCCGCCCATCCCCGGTATGGACGACCCGAAGGTCATTGACGTCTATGACGTACACAAGAACGGCCTGCCGGAGGGCAAGAACGTCGTCATCTGCGGCGGCGGCCTTTCCGCCTGCGACACCGCCCTCGAGTACGCGCCCGAGGGCAGGAACATCACCATCGTGGAGATGCGCTCCAAGATCGGCGCCGACGTCATGTATATAAACGCCATCAGCATAAACCGCCTGCTCAAGCAGTACGGCGTGACCTGCCTGACCGACACCCGCGTGGTAGGAGTGAATGATGAGGGCGTGCAGGTGGAGACGCAGGACGGCATCCGCGTCCTGCCTGCGGACGTGGTCGTAGGCGCATTCGGGCGCAAGCGCAATATGGGCCTCGCGGACGCCGTGCTCCACGCCTATCCGACAAAGACCACCATCATAGGCGACTGCATGGAGCCGGCCAAGGCCGGTAACGCCATACGCGAGGGCTTCTATGCGGCAATGTCGCTGCAGGACTTTTGAAGGGGCGGTGGACCGGTATGCTGAATAAATTCGGTTTTGAATATCTGTTTTCCTATTACGCGAACATCGGCGACTTCTATAGGATGCCCAAATCCCCCTTCGGACTCAGGCAGATTGGATACATCACAGACGGCCGTGTCTGGGGCGACAAGGTCAACGGCGAGCTCGCCCCCGGGGGCGGCGACTGGTGCGTCGTCAGAACGGACGGCGTCTCCATGCCGGATGTCCGCACCATGATACGCACGGACGACGGCGCGGAGATCTATATGCACTACACGGGCAAGATGGACACCGGCAAAGGCGGGTTTGAGAACTACTGCAAGGGCATTTTCCCCGACATAAACTACATCTACACTTCCGTTGAATTCGAGACCGAGGCTGAAAACTACCTCTGGCTCAACCGCTGCCAGTGCTTCGGCGTGGGCATCGTAGACAGAACCAAGACGCCGCTTATGGTGCAGTACGACGTCTACGCCCTCACCGGGCCGAAGATAGACTGAGGGGCGGAGTGCGAAATGGACCTGAAACTAAAAGACAAGGTAGTGGTCATCACCGCCGGAACGGGAGGCTGCGGCAAGGCTCTTGTGAGGGCTTTCGCTGAGGAGGGCTGCCGCATTGCGGTGAGCTCGACCTCGCAGGCGAAGCTCGACGCCTTCATTCCCGAGCTGGGCCTTGAGTCCGGGCGCATCATGACCGGAGTTGTGGACATGCGCGAAGAGGCCGAGGTGAAGGGCTTCATCGAGGCCGCATACAGCCGCTACGGGCGCATCGACGCGCTGGTCGTGAACCAGGGCTACGAGGGCAAGCGCGGTCTGCTCGAGGACGCCGACATGGAAAACTGGATGCAAGTGTTCTCCGTGAACACCTTCGGCGTGCTCTACGCGCTCAAGTATACGGCCCCCATCATGAAGCGGCAGCACAGCGGCGCAATAGTCATCAACTGCTCCCACGGCGCTTATCTTGGTTCGCCCGGACTGAGCCAGTATTCCGCCTCCAAGCACGCGACCTACGGTCTTGCCAAGTCGGCAACGCTGGAGCTCGCGCCCTACGGAGTGCATGTGAACTGCATTTGCCCCGGCGGCATAGACACCCCCATGATTCAGCGCATAGAGGAAATGCAGATGCCTCAGCTTGCTGGCCACGAAGAGCGCATGGCGGCCATGACTGCCGGTACTCCGGACAAGCGCTATTGCCGACCCGAGGAAGTGGCGTTCATGGCGCTGTATCTCGCCTCGGAGCTTTCCGCACATGTTAACGGTTCTGGTATACGCCTAGACGGCGGAATGGACGCCAGAGACTGATGAAAACAGGGGAGGAGAGAAAATGTTTGACTTACATGGTCAGGTAGCGGCCGTGACGGGCGCTTCCGCGGGCCTGGGCAGACAATTTGCCATGGCCCTGGCCAGGCAGGGCGCGAATCTCGTGCTCATGAGCCGCCGAAAGGAGAAGCAGGACGCTGTCGTCGAAGAGATCATACGGCAGACGGGCGTTGAGGTCCTTTCCCTCTGCTGTGACGTGACGATACCATCAGATGTGGAAAACGCCGTAAATGCAGCGATTGAACGCTTTGGACATGTGGATATACTAGTAAATAACGCCGGACGAGGTTACCCCAGCCCGCTCGAGAACTATCCTCTTGAGGGCTGGCGAACGGTGACGGCCGTAGACCTCGACGCTGTCATGATGTGTACGAGGGACTTTGGCAGGCACATGCTTGAGCGCGGCTATGGGCGCATAATAAACATATCATCCGTCATGGGCGCCGGTGGGCTGCAGGAGATACATGTTGCTGCCTACCACGCCTGCAAGGGTGCGGTGATAAACTTCACCAGGGCCGCTGCGGCGGAATGGGCTGAGCGGGGCGTCACTGTAAATTGCATCCTGCCGGGTTTCTTTGAGTCCGAATCCAATTCGCCTGAGCGCATGGAACAGATGGGCGGCTGGATAAGGAGCCATACCCCTATGAGAAGGCCGGGCGCACCCGGCGAACTTGACTCTACTCTGCTCTTCCTGGCGGCGCCTGAGTCCTCATATGTCACTGGCATCTCGGTGCCGTGTGACGGCGGATGGACCTGCGTCTGAGAAATGATTTAGAAAAGGTGTATTGATATGAGTAAAGATCTCAGCTCCTCGGGTTCCGGAAAAAATAAGATAATACATACCATAGTCATCCTTGCGCTGTTCTTCCTGTTCCGCTACATCCCGCCGTTCGGCTCTGTGACCGAGGTCGGCATGGCGGTCCTGGGCATCTTCCTCGGCTGCATTTACGCATGGACCGTGGGAGAAGTCTTTTGGCCCAGCGTGCTCGGCATAGTCCTCATAGGCTTCGTCGGAGAAAACACCGTCACGGGCGTGCTTTCGGCCACTTTCGGAGACGCCACGCTCCACATGGTGTTCATCGCCCTGGCTTTCTGCTTTGCCGTTGAAAGAAGCGGACTCATAGAGCTCATCGCCAAATATGTGCTCTCCCGGAAGTTTGCCAAGCGGGGTCCCTGGTCCATGGCCCTGGGTTTCTGGATAGCCACCGCCGTGACCTGCGCCGTGACCTGCGCCACCACTGGCATCATCATCCTGGCCTGGGAGATGTTCTACGAGGTAGTACGCAGGGCCAAACTGGAGAAAAAGACCCCCTACACCGCGGTTGTCATCATTGGCATACTGGTATCCGCCTACCTTGGCGGCATAGTGATGCCGTACAACGCCTTTACGCAGATCTGCTTCGGTATGCTGCGCGCGGCAGCGCCCGGCGTCGAGGTCGGTTCCGTACCCTACATCCTGCTGACCGTTCTGCTGAGCGTCGTGGTCATCGCTGCCATGTACTTTGTCAGCAAGTACCTGCTCCGGATAAAGGTCGACTATGTGATACCCGACGACCTTATCTCCAAGGACGAGCTCAAGGTCACACGCAAGCACAAGATTATGGCGTTCTTCACGCTGCTCTTCTGCGTGGCTTTCATCCTGCCCAGTTTCCTGCCCGCCGAGCTCACCATCACCAAGCTGCTGTCTAACCTCGGCTTCACCGGCATTTTTGCGGTTATCCTCGTCATCCTCTCGCTCATAGGCGACGGCGAGGGCGGTAAGATGTTCGACTTCGGCCTCTGCCTAAAGAGCGGAATACCCTACGGTATGGTAGTCCTTGTTGCTGCGGCGCTGCAGGTCTCCAGCAAGCTGACGGACGCCTCCACCGGCATCCCCGACATGCTCTCCACTCTGCTCATGCCCATAACGACACTCAGCAGCCCGTTCGTCAGTATGGCCATCGTCATGGTGATCGGCCTGGCTCTGACGAATGTCATAAACAACATCGTCTCCATCACGATCATGGTCCCTATCGGCATGACGCTGCTGCAAAACATAGAGTACAGCCCGCAGGTCATGGTCACGCTGTTCAGCCTTGAACTCATTCAGGGCCTCATCACCCCCTCGAGCTCCATGGCCGGCGCTATGCTGCATGGTAACGACGAGTGGATCTCCTCGAAGAGCGTATATAAGTACGGCCTCATCCTAGAGGGTGTCGTGGCGCTCTGCATAGCGGTAGTCGGTATCCCCATAGGCCCCGCTATCTTCTCTCTCTTCTCCTGAGAGAGCTGCAAGCCTGACCAATAACACAAAAACGGACCGTCCATTCGGACGGTCCGTTTACATTTATCGCTGGCTGCGCTTTTATTTGACCTCGGTCATCCAGAGGCCGTGGAGGTTGCAGTAGGCGTAGACGGCGACGGCCTTGTCGTCACCGAGACAGAAGCTGACCTTGGGGGCGTCGCCGGGGTTGAGGACCTTGCGCTGGCCGCCTTTTTCAGTCTGGACATAGACCCACTGGATGTAGTGCTCGGGGACCATGGGATGATCCACGCTGCCGATGTTTACGTTGACAACGCCGTTCTCAACGCTGACGACGGGCAAATGCTTCTCTCCGCTGGCGTCGACAGTGTTGGGGACCAGGGCCTTCATGGGCTCGCCGCAGCATACTACGGGGACGCCGGAGTCGTTGACCATACCGATAAGGTTGCCGCAATGACGGCAGATATAGAACTTGGACTTCATAATATTGATTCTCCTTTTTAATGTTATTCAAACTGTTTTCAGCTTCTGCAACAAGTATAATCAGACTCGACTGTCCTGTCAACGCCGATGCGGCACTTAGCCTTGCAGATTAGCTGCGTCATCGTGCCCATCGGACAATATACGCACCAGCTTCTGGGCTTATACAGCAGCATCGTCACAAGGCCGAGTATGGTGGAGGTCAGCATGATGCTATAAAAGCCAAACGCGAACTGTGCGACTCCGTTGTGCAGGAGCGTCCCGTGATATGCCCAGTGCCATGGCAGCTTGAAGCTCCAAAGCAGGGTGACGACCTGCTTCATGTCCCGTACCTCGGCAAAGACCAGGTATGTGTTCCAGAGCATCAGAAAGAACATGGTGAAGAAAAAGACCAGAAAACCGTAACGGAAAGCCTTGCTTTTCATCCATTTTGGTATGTCCCGTCTGCGCGAGAGGCCAAAACGTCCGCCAAGAAGGGCAAAAAGCTGTCCGCGGCCGCAGTAACGGTTGCAATATGCCTTTGTCCCCGAGACTATTGAAATTATGAGGGGAATAAAGAAGCAGAGCAGACCCAGCCAAGCAAACAGTATGTTGAAAAAGCCCAGAGCGAGGTAGAGCAGGGAAGCTATCCATAGATAGTCGTACCAACGTTTCTTCATGCCTGCACCTCCCGCAGCTCGATCACGCTTGCAGGACATTCCTTTACGCACTTGCCGCATCCCACGCACTTTCCCTTATCTATCCGCGCGGAGACTCCGTGAAAAATCTCTATGGCAGTCATGGGGCAGACCTTGACACAACAACCGCAGGCCACGCATGAGGCCTCATCCACTTCAGCTTTTTTTCTCCTCTTGATCGGGACCATATAACTCCTCCATTGAGCTTGATGCCGCTATTATACTGCTGCCACGCGGACTGAACCGTGACAAGGTCACGATTTGCCCGGATGAAAGAGAGAAGCGTGCACCTGAGGCTGTGAACCTTTGAGTTGCTTGAGCATAGGATGAGAATGGCCTTGGCCGGAAAGGAGACTATCAAATGTCGGAAATCAATGCCAATGTGCTGAACGAGACCCAGACCTGCCCTGCTGTGGGCTATCAGTCTGCCTCTATTTGCGTTCCCGTCACCGTTACGCCCTTCGCCCAGACTGGTGTGACTATGACCAAATGCTGCGGCGAACCCGTAGTGACCCCGGGCCGCGAGGTCTGCGGCGGACTGAAAAATGGCTCCTGCGTTTTCACCATTACCCAGGACATCTGCGTAGCGGTGCCTGTCGAGTTCGGCGCCATCGCCACGGTCGGGGATACCTTCGTCAGCTGCAACGGTTCTTCCGAGCGGGATATATGCACCAACTGCGAAGAAATTCCGGTCACCTAAAAGCGACCTTCCAACAATAATACAAGCGCCGGAACGGGCAGCAGAGCCCTTCCGGCGCTTTCTATGCGTATAAGCGGTCAGTCCGGACGCCGCGGCATTCACTCAAGTGGCAGCGATATGCAGACGGTGAACGTTGAATCTTCCTCGAAATAGCTGAAACTTCCGCCATGGTGGTCAATTATCCTGGCACAGGTGTTAAGGCCTATGTTCGTGCTCTCCTTCAGCCCCCGCTCGGGTGAGATGCCGTTTGAGACGGATAAACTGAGACTGTCGCCAACACGGAGGCAGAGTATCCTTATCTCAGTCCCGCGGTCCGCATACTTGTACAGGTTGGAGCAAAGGTTGTCAAAGGCGCGGCGCAGCAGCGCTGTATCTGTCCGGAGTTTGCCATTTAGCGGTTCAAGCTCGTACCGAACGAGGAAGCCCTCGTTTTCCAGAGAAAAGGCATACTCGCCCCAGAACTGCTGCACAAGCTCGTCGGCGTCCAGCAGTTCGGTCACAGGAGGACCCCATTCCGAGGAGTAGACCAGGAAATACTCAAAGAGCTTGTCGGCCATGCCCTTTATGCGGAGCGTCTTTTCAAGGCTGCGGCTTATGAAGTGCTTGAGCTGTGCCTCGTCTTTGTATTTTCCCCTGTCCATCAGTTCCAGGTAGCCGAGCAGTGAGGTCAGCGGGGTGCGCAGGTCGTGAGACATTGCGGTAACAAGGGCGGAATTTGCTGCGCGCATCTTTTCCTCTGCCTTCTGGTGCTCAAGTATGGAGCGACGCATCTCGTCTATGCCGCGGGCGAGCTCGCTCAGTTCGTCGTTACCCCGGACCGTTACCTTGTAGTTCAAGTCGCCGCCTGCGAGGATGTCCAGTTCGTCCTTCAACTGCATGATGTAGGACAGCTTCCTGTGTACGAATGTAATGAACAGCAGGGAAAACAGCGCAAAGCCCGTGACGCTGGCCACAACTATCAGCCAATAGTAATAGGCGTCGCCGGCATAATAGTAGAGGAAGGCGCGCGTGACCGTGCCGTCGCTGAGGGTCAGCTCGTATTCGCGTTCCGGGTCCTCGAGCTCGGGGTCATAGTTTGAAATTATTGGACGCGCCTTTGAGGTCAGCTGTGACTCATAGATGATGTTGTCCCCGACGTAGATGGACAGATATACCTTACTGCCGCGCCCACACCAGATGTCCAGGGGACGAAGGTTGTCGGGCGTGACCTCTTCGTCCTCGACGTAGGTCTCCAGCAGCGCGAACTGCTGGTCCGACATGCTGCGGACAAAGCTCATCCCGTAGACCGTCCGGTCCAGCACCACACTGCCCAGCAGGTATATGGCAAAGAAGGCCGCGGCCGCGGCGGCGAGGGATATGAGCACTGCGCCCATCAGCTGTATGCTGACGCCGTGTTTTATGCCTAGCCTGTTATTCAATGCGGTAGCCCTTTCCCCAGACGGTGCGGATTATCCTGGCGTTCTGCGGGTCGTCGTCCAGCTTGCGCCGGAGGTTGCGGATGTGGACCATGACGGTGTTGTTTGAGCTGTAGAAATACGGCTCGTTCCAGATGCTCTCGTAGATGTTTTGCACGGAGAAGATCTTCTTCCTATGCGAGGCGAGCAGGAGCAGGATGCGGTATTCCGTATCCGTGAGCGCTACCTCGCGCCCATCGCGGGTGACGGTTGCCTGTGCGGTGTCTATCTCGACGTTCCCGCAGCAGTGTATGACGGTGCTCGCGGCGTTGGCCTTGGAGCCATAGACATAGTAGCGCCGGAGCATGGCCTTTACCCGGGAAATGAGTTCAGAATAGGAGAAGGGTTTCACGAGGTAGTCGTCACCGCCGACGGAAAAGCCCATCGTCTTGTCCGAGTCCTGCGATTTGGCCGTGAGGAAGAGAACAGGTACGGCGGAGCGGGTCCGTATCTCGGCGCAGGCCGCGTAGCCGCCGAGGCCGGGCATCATGACGTCGAGTATGACAAGATCTACGCCGTCATCCAGTTTTTCGAGCAGTTCGGAGCCGCTGGAGGCCTCGGAGACCTCATAGCCCTCGCTGCTGAGCAGGAGCCTGAGCACCTCGCGGATCTCGGGATCGTCGTCCGCAAACAAAATCTTCTGAGCCATGTCTCCACCCCTTTCGTGCGCACATTATATTACATCATACCATGCCCGGCCTATAGGCCGGGATCAAATTTCAGATTTCTTCAGAACTTATTAAGGCGCCGGTTCAGATTATTGCGCTAAACTTGCCGAAGCGAAGTAAATGGAGGGAGCTGGGATGGAGAGATTCGCCGGGAAGTTGAAGGTAGTCCTGACGGCGCTGCTGGTATTTTTGCTGCTGTTTTCGGTGCTGTTCCTTGTGCGAGGCTGGGCAGAGGGCAGGTTTGGCTCAGTTGACAGCCTCCGCGAGTACATAGAAGGCTTCGGCCTCTACGGACCAGCCATACTGACGCTCATACAGGCGCTGCAGGTCGTGCTGCCGGTGCTGCCTGGTTTCCTGGGATGTATTGTCGGCGCCAGCCTCTTCGGCGCTCTGGGCGGGTTTTGGTGCAACTACATCGGCATCAGCGTGGGCTCAATAGCGGCCTTTCTCCTGGCGCGGCGCTTCGGCGTGGCGTTGGTGAAGAAAATGGTGCCGATGGAAAAGTATCAGTCCTGCGTCGAGTGGGTCAACAGGAGAAAGAGCTATACAGTCGTGCTCTTTCTGGCAATACTGCTCCCGCTTGCTCCGGATGATTTTCTCTGCTATTTTTCCGGGCTAACTGGCATGTCCGCGCGGCGCTTCACCTGGATAATCGTTGTGGCAAAGCCCTGGTGCATCCTGGCCTACAGCCTGTTCTTCGCGCACATAATTTGATTTGGGAGTGGACGATATGCTGGGCATATACAACTACACTGTCATCCTGACCTATATCGGCATGCTAGTGTCCTTTTTGGGCCTGAGTTTTGCCATGGGAGGGAACATTCAGGCGGCGCTGCTCTGCCTTATGATCTCCGGAGTTTGCGACATGTTCGACGGCAAGATCGCCTCGACGATGGAGCGTACAAAACAGCAGAAGCGCTTTGGAATACAGATAGACTCGCTGAGCGACCTCATCTGCTTCGGTGTTCTGCCGGCCGTCATCGTCTACCAAGTGGCGGGGCAGAGCGCACCGAGCTTTTACATAGGGGCGGCGTACCTGCTCTGCGCGCTCATCCGGCTGGCCTGGTTCAACGTGAACGAGGAGGAGCGCCAGGAGCTGAGCGGCGGTGCGCGGGAGGAGTACCTTGGCCTGCCCGTCACCTCCGCCGCGCTGCTGCTGCCCGCACTCGTGGGCCTGGCGAAGCTTTGCCGCTGGCCGGCGGACAAGTTGGGTCCGGTGCTGCTTGTACTCATGGCGGCGGCCTTCCTGACGCCGTTCAAGCTGAAAAAGCCCGCCTTGCCGGGGAAAATCGGCATGATCGTCTGCGGCGGGGCGGAGCTTCTGCTGCTGCTTGCCTGGGTGGACATATGAGTGCAAACGGAAACAGCGCCGCCGTGCGCTTCCTGTACGGGACCGGCACAGGCCGCGCCGTGCTCCGGCTTATGCAGAAGGGCAGGGCGGACAGGCTGGTTGTGGGCTTTTTGAAGTCACCGCTGTCAAAGCCCTTCATCCGCTGGTATGCCGGACGCCACGGACTGAGGGTGGACAAAAAACAGCTGCGCAGCTACCGCAGCTTTCGCGACTTCTTCGCGCGGCGCCGCAGGTATCTGCTGGCAGACATGACGCCGCAGCACCTGATAAGCCCCTGCGACGGCTGGCTGAGCGCCTTTCCTGTGGACGGGGACAGCGGGTTCGAGATAAAGGGCTCGCGCTACAAGCTGAGCGACCTGCTGGGAGACGCGGAACTGGCCAAGCGATTTGGCGGCGGAGACTGTCTTATATACCGCCTTTGCCCGGCTGACTATCACCGCTACTGCTACATAGACGACGGCTACCAGGGTGATAACCACTATATCCCGGGCGAACTTCACAGCGTACAGCCCGCGGCTTGCGTGAAGTACCCGGTGTACACGCTGAACCGTCGTTGCTGGACTTTGCTGGCAACGGAAAACTTCGGGCCTGTTGTACAGACGGCGGTGGGCGCCTTTGCGGTTGGCGGGATTGTGAACGAGCGGGAGAACGCGCGCTGCCGCAGGGGAGATGAGATGGGCCGCTTCGAGCTGGCCGGTTCGACCATCGTACAATTCTTCGAGCACGGGCGCATGAGCCTGCTGCCAGAGGTGCGGACATATATTGAGAGACATGGAGAGTTCAGGGTGACTCAGGGCATGTGGGTCGGCCTTGGCGCGGACAAAGATGAGGACTGAGAACAGATATAAATACTGGGTGGCATTGCCGCTGCTGGCTCTGGCATGGAACGAGCTGGTGTTTTACGGCGGACGTTATCTGGCCCGGGGACTGCCGCAGCTGGACATGTCGCTGCCGCTGGATGAGCGCATACCTTTTCTGCCCTGGACGGTGCTGATATACATAGGCTGCTTTGTGTTTTGGGCGGTGAACTATGTCATCTGTGCGAGACTGGAAAGGACCGCGGCGCTGAGGTTTTATCTGGCGGACTTTTTGATGAAGGGCATATGCCTGCTGTCGTTCGTGGTGCTGCCGGCTGCGATGGAGCGCCCGGAGGTGACGGGCGGCGGCATATGGGAGAGCGCGGTGCGCTTGCTGTATTCCATAGATGAGCCTAACAACCTGTTTCCTTCGCTGCACTGCGCGGTAAGCTGGCTGTGCTGGGCCGGCATTCGCGGAGAACGGAGGGTGCCAGCTTGGTACAGACACGCATCGCTTATCATGGCTTTTGCCGTCGCCGTGTCCACGCTTACGGTAAAGCAGCACGTTATCGTAGACACCATCTCCGGCATAATCCTTGCCGAAGCAATGTGGCAGCTCGCGGGTGCGGCTACGCCTAGAAGGTAAAGCGGGCTTCGGCTATGGCGGGCCTGCCGCCGACCAGTACGTAGTCCATGCCGGTGGCGAGAGTTTCCGGGTGCTCGTAACTGTCGCGCTCGCGCAGGGCGGAGGGGTCGAACAGGCAGAGATCCGCGTCCGCGCCCGGTTCTATGCGGCCCTTTGTCCTCAGCCCGAACCTGTCCGCCGGCTGGCGCGTCACCTTGCGCACGGCCTCCGGCAGACTGAGTACGCCCTTCCCGAGCACATAGCGCTCAAACAGGCGCGGGTAGGTCCCGTAGACCCTCGGATGAAGCAGGCCGGAAGCGGGATAGGTTGCATCGGAAATCACGCCCGAAAATGGCGCGCGGAGTATATCGCAGATGTCCTCCTCGTCCGCGATGAAGTCTATCATCGAGACGGCGCAGTGCTCCGAGGCCAGAAGGTCGAACAGCGCGTCAAAATCAGAGCTGCCCTTGGACGCTGCAATCTCGGCTATCGAACGGCCCTCGAATTCCAGGTTCTCAGGCCTGTGCAGCGAGGTGGCGCGTATGTTTTCAAAGCCCACCAGCAGCGAGATGTTTTCAAAGTCCGAGCCCGTTTCCATCCTCTTGCGCATCCTCTCGCGCGTCAGAGGGTCGAGCAGCGCGGCAGTGAGCGCCTCCGTGCCGCCGGCCTGGTACTCCGGCGGCAGGACGTGTATGAGCTGCGTCGAGCCGGCGGGGTAGGGGTAAACGTCGCACATGATGTCCAGGCCGTCCTGGCGGGCCTCGCCTATCAGCCGGAGCATCTCGGGGACGGACTTGCGCCAATTGCGTCTGCCTATGGCCTTGAGGTGGCTTATTTCGAGCGGCATCCTGAGCTCACGGGCCACGGCCAGCATCTCGCGCAGGGCGTCCACGACCCCGTCGCCCTCCTGGCGCATGTGCACGGTCACGACGGTGCTCGAGCCGCGCAGGGGCTCAAGCGCACGTATGAGGCCCTCAGTGTCGTAAAAGCACTCCGGCGCATAGCCGAGGCCGAGCGAGACGCCAATCGCTCCCCCAGCCAAAGATTCCTCCAGCAGCCTGTGTACACGGGCATGTTGCTCAGCTGTGAGCGGAAGGTCCGAAAAACCGGCGGCACAGGCGCGTATCGTACCCATCCCGGCGAGCATGAACGTGTTAACAGGCGGCGCTGCCTCGCGCGCCTGGGCCAGGTATGAGGCCATGGACGGGAATTCGCGCCCCTCCGGCAGCTCGCCGACGATGGGGGAGAGGTAGCGCTGTATCTCCACCGCGTGCGCGCCGCAAACGGGAGCGAGCGACAGACCGCAGTTGCCGTTTATTATAGTTGTAAGGCCCTGGGCGAGCTCCGCACGACCCCAGTCGTGACTAAACAGCGCGGCGTCTGCGTGGCGGTGTATGTCAATGAAGCCGGGTGTGAGGCAGCGGCCCTCCGCCTCAATGACCTCAACGGCGGCGGCCCCGCCCAGTCTGCCGACGGCGGATATTTTGCCACCCTCGACTCCAACGTCGCCAATATAGCCCTCGGACCCGGAGCCATCCACTATCAAGGCTCCGCATATCAATATGTCAAACATTTTAACGCCTCCCTTCTATGCGCATCCATTATACCACTGCCTCGCCGTGCCGCAAGCAGGACATGGCAAAACCGCCTTCGCAGTACAGAACAGCTGCGGAGGCGGTTTCTATTCGGGGCGGTCATAGAGATATTGCAGGATGCCTACCATCATCCGGGCTGTGAAGCCCACGGAAGGGTAATAGTCCGGCCCGGCCTCCTCCTCGCTCATGCCGCAGTAGCCCAGCGCGATGCGCTTGAGCTCTGCATAGGAGCCGAGCCGGTCCACCATCGCCATGGATATCTCGTTGTTGGAGTTCGCTCGCGGTCTCGAACAGCTTGTCCTCGTTATACCAGTACTCCGTCCCGTCGTGCATGGAGCGGAAACCCATGGCAAAGTTATTTTCCGTCAGGCGGTACTCCTCAAAGAGCGGACCGAGCTCTTCTTCAAGGTCCAGCGCGGCGGCGGGGCAGGGGAGCAGCAGAGCGAAAATCAGAAGGAACGCGGGCAGCAAACGCCGCCCGCGCCCCGCTTTTACGCGGTTCATTTGTCTATGTAGACCTTTTCGGCAGTGATCTCGGCCAGGCTGTGCGCGCCGCACATCGTCATCGTATCGACCAGCTCGGCCTTCAGCTTGGCGAAGAGAAGCTTTGCGCCCTCGGCCTCGCCGCCATAGACCGCCGGGACGAAGGGACGGCCGATGAGCACCGCGTCCGCGCCCAGGGCCAGGGCCTTGAACACGTCCACGCCGGTCCTGATGCCGCCGTCCACGAAGATGACGCACTTGCCGGCGACTGCCTCGGCGATCTCGGGCAGCACATCGGCGGTGGCGCGGGTCTGACCGAGCACGCGCCCGCCGTGGTTCGAGACAACGATGCCCGCAGCGCCGGCCTCAACAGCCTTCTGGGCGCCCGCGACAGTCATTATCCCCTTGATAATGAAGGGCATCTTGGCGTAGTCGATGACGGCCTTGAGGTCGGCCACCGGCTTGGAGCCTGCGTTCGGGTTCATGGCCTTGAGGAAGGGCAGGCCCGCGCCGTCTATGTCCATTGCTGCGGCAAAGATGCCGAGCTCGTTGAGGACATCCAGCTTCTCAAAAACGGCCTCATTGTTCCAGGGCTTGATGGTCGGGATGCCGATGCCACCGACCTTGGCCATGGCAGCCGCCGAGCGCTTCATGATCTCGGGGTCCACGCCGTCACCGGTGAAGGAGGCGGAGCCGCACTCCACGGCCGTCGGGATGAGGATGTCGTTATAGGCGAAGTCGTCGTAAGCGTCGCTGTAGTGCATGGGCAGCGCGCCGATGGGAGCGGTGAAAACAGGCAGCGCGAAGTCGTGACCGAAGAGTTTAAAGCTCGTATCCGGCGCGGCGTTGGAGCAGATGGTGTCCATGTTGACAAACACCTTCTGCCAGGCGTCATAGTTCCTTGCGGCGCCGTTGCCGGGACCCTTGGAGCCGGGGCCGGGCATGGAGTTGCCGCAGGCTTTGCCGTTGCACACCGGACATGCCTTGCAGTAGGGGCCTATGTTGCCGCGTGCCTTCTCAAGAACTTCCTTGTAATCCATGTCATTTCCTCCAATTTATCTATAATTGTACCAATTACATCAATTAAAAACCCCGGCGCGGGATTTGTCAATCCAAAACGCCGGTTCCGTCAAAGGCGGGTATCATGTCCTCGCCCGCGGCCTCCGGTTCCTGCCAGTAGCCATCCTCTATGCCGCGCTCGAGCAGGTACTCGTATAGTGCGTTCGCCTCAGCCTCCGTCACGCCCCGGCCCAGCTCCGGAAACTGCTCCGCGACGCCCGGCATGGGAGTGTACTGGCCCATGAGCGAGAACAGCACGCCGCCCATCGGAAAGTGCTCCGCCACCCAGTCTATGACCCCGCGCGAGTTTTCCAATTGTCCGGGCAATATCAGGTGCCTGATGAGCACGCCGGACTGAAGTATCTCGTCCTCGTCCATGCGGTAGACCCCGACCTGGCGGAACATTTCGAGTATCGCCGCAGAGGCTGCCTCGGGGTAATCCGGCGCGTCGGAGTATCTCCTCGCGGCATCGGGGAGAGAATACTTGAAGTCCGGCATATATATCTGCACCAGGCCATCGAGCAATTTGATCGTCTCGACGCTCTCATAGCCCGAGCTGTTCCACACAACGGGTACGCCCAGTTCCAGCCCTGACAGCGCCTCAGCGATGGGCCGGACGAAGTGTGAGCCTGTTACGAGACTGATGTTGTGTACGCCCGTGTCGCGCAAACGAAGCATGACCTCACGCAGCTTCGGCACGGTCAGCTCCACGCCGCCGCCCTTGGCTATCTCACGGTTCTGGCAGTAGACGCAGCCGAGGGCGCAGCCGGTGAAAAAGATGGTGCCGCTTCCGCGTGTACCGCTTATGCAGGGCTCCTCGCCGAAGTGCGCCGCGGCCCTGGCCGCACGGGGCAGGTATCCCGAGCGGCAGCGTCCCTGCGCGCCTCTCTCGCGTTCAGCGCCGCAGTTTCTCGGGCAGTCACGGCACTCGCTCAAAACTCCAGCGCCTCCCTCGTGTGGCCGTAGGGCTCGCGCGGGACGCTCATCGGCTTCGTGCGTCCGCTCTCCATGCCCTTGAGGGCCAGCTTGAGCATTTTTTTGAGCGTATACTTGCTCTCGCCCGCAAAACGCTCGGCCCTGTCATAGCTCACCGTCTCGCAGGGGAAGCCCAGACGGGTGATGAGCCCTCGCAGAAAGAGGTCGTCGCCGTGGTAGAGCGCAAGCCTGTCCAGCGCCTCTGGGTCCATGAGCCGGAAGTCCGCGTGGTCGTAAATGAGATTGGAGCCGAAAAAGCGCATGAGCCTGTAATAAGCCCTGGCAGTGAAGCGCTTCATGAATGTGTCGGTCTGGCGGCTGGCTCGCACGCCGCACACTATGTGCGCTCCGGCGGCGTGCTTTTCTGCCATGGCGTCTATGGCGTCCACGTCGTCCTGCAGGTCAGCGTCGATCGAGACGGAGACAGCGCGCTCAGCGCGGGCTGCCATGAGTCCCTCGGTCAGTGCAGTCTGATGACCACGGTTTTGGTCCAGAGACAGGCCGGTGAAGATGGGATAGGCCTCGTGCGCCTGCTTGATCATCTCCCAGGTGCGGTCTGCCGAGCCGTCGTCCACGAAGAGGATGCGGCTGTCCTCAGACGCAAGACCCCGCTCCTGAAGCGAAACGAGCTTTTCTCCAAGCCTCTTCATCGTCTCAGGGAGCACTTCCTCCTCGTTATAGCAGGGGACAACTATAAAATATTTCTCCATAAAGTCCTCCGAAAGGGGCCGCGCCGGCTGCGGTGCGGCCTTTTTTGCATCCTCATTATAAGCTATTTCCCTCTCAGATTCAATATCGCACACTTTATATGACGGATTTTACAAAAAATTAATTAAAATATGTGATTTTACGGCATTATTGGTATTGTAAAATCCCAGATAAGGTAGTAAAATGTCCCTGGCCTAAAATTATGAGTAATGTCACAAACGTATGTAACAAGCTGGAGGGGCGGCCAGATGGTCGATATTGTGCTCGTAGAACCTGAGATACCGAACAACACCGGGGCGATAGCCCGCACCTGTGCCTGCACCGGGGCAAGGCTGCATTTGATAAAGCCGCTGGGCTTTGACATTTCGGACAGCGCGGTGAAAAGGGCGGGGCTGGACTACTGGTATCTGGTGGACATCCGCGTGTACGACAACCTTGACGAGTATTTCAAGTTTAACGGCGACTCGAATCTCTGGCTGACGACGACGAAGGCGCCCAGAAGCTATGTTGACTGCGACTGGAGCGGAGACGTGACCCTCATGTTCGGGAAGGAGACCGCGGGCCTGCCCGAGTGGCTGAGAGAAAAATACCGCGAAAAATGTGTGCGCATCCCCATGATCTCCGAGGCGAGGAGCCTCAACCTCTCAAACGCGGCTGCCATACTGACCTATGAAGCGCTCAGGCAGCAGGGATTCAAGGGCTTAAAAGACTACGGTAATATGAAACAGGAGGAATCAGAATGAACTACAACAAAAAGACGGTCATGGATTTTGATCCGAAGGGCAAGAAAGTGCTCCTGCGCTGCGATTTCAACGTCCCCCAGAACAAGGAGACCGGCGAGATCACGAGCGACAAGCGTATCGTAGCCGCTCTGCCGACCATTAAGTATCTGCTTGAGAACGGCGCTGCCGTCATTGCCTGCTCCCACCTGGGCAAGCCCAAGGGCGAGTGGAAGGAGAGCCTGAGCCTGGCTCCCGTGGCCAAGAGACTTTCCGAGCTGCTGGGCATGGATGTCATTTTTGCTAAGGACATCATCGGCGAGGACGCCAAGGCCAAGGCCGCGGCCCTGCAGCCGGGCCAGATCCTGCTGCTCGAGAATCTCCGCTTCGACAAGCGCGAGGAGAAGAACGGCGCCGACTTCGCTGAGGAGCTGGCGAAGATGGCGGACGTCTATGTGTCCGACGCCTTCGGCACCGTGCACCGCGCTCACGCCTCCACCGCCGGCGTCGCGGCCTTCCTGCCCGCCTATGCCGGCTTCCTGGTCGAGAAGGAGATCTCCGTCATGGGCAAGGCCCTGTCTGACCCCGCGCGTCCGTTCGTGGCCATCCTCGGCGGCGCGAAGGTCTCCGACAAGATCGGCGTTATCAACAACCTGCTCGAGAAGGCCGATACCATCATCGTCGGCGGCGGCATGGCCTATACCTTCAAGATGGCCCAGGGCCACACCATCGGCAAGAGCCTGCTCGAGGCCGACAGGGTGGAGTACGCCAAGGAAATGATGGAAAAGGCCGCAGCCAAGGGCGTCAAGCTGCTTCTGCCCGTGGACAGCATCTGCGCTGCCGAGTTCTCCAAGGACGCCGCCCCGGTCGAGGCCGGCGAGGACATCCCCGATGACCTCATGGGCATGGACATCGGTCCCAAGACCGTCGAGCTTTACTGCGAGGCAGTGAAGGGCGCCGGCACCATCGTGTGGAACGGACCCATGGGCGTGTTTGAGTTCCCGGCCTTTGCGAACGGCACCTGGAAGATGGCCGAAGCTGTTGCCAACTCCGGCGCCGTGACGATCATCGGCGGCGGCGACTCCGCCTCTGCCGTTGAGAAGAGCGGCCAGGCCGATAAGATCACCCACATCAGCACCGGCGGCGGCGCGTCCCTCGAGTTCCTTGAGGGTCTGGAACTGCCTGGCGTAGCCTGCCTGCTCGACAAATAAGGAGCGATAACAGATGAATAGAAAATATCGCAAGACAATTATTGCCGGCAACTGGAAAATGAATAAGCTGGCCTCCGAGGTCAGGCCCTTCGTTGAGCAGCTGCGCGCTGAGATGCCCAGGACCAAGAGCTGCGAGAGTGTACTCTGCGTTCCGTTTCCGCTGATCCACGCGATGTCCAAGGTCATCCGCGACAGCCGCCTTGTCTACGGTGCACAGGATGTTTCCGTGCATGAGTCCGGCGCTTACACCGGCGAGGTTTCTGCCGCCATGCTTGCCGACCTGGGCGTGAAGTACTGCATCGTTGGCCACAGCGAGAGGCGTCAGTACCACGGTGAGACCGATTCCATGGTCAACGCCAAGGCCAAGGCCCTCCTTGCCGTGGGCGTCATCCCGATAATCTGCGTGGGTGAGAGCCTTGAGCAGCGTGAGAACGACCTGACCATGGAGTATGTGGACTACCAGGTCAAGGCTGCGCTTGCCGGGATAGACATCAAGCTGGTAAAGAAGTGCGTCATCGCCTACGAACCCATCTGGGCCATAGGCACCGGCCGTACCGCCACCACCGAGCAGGCCGAGACGGTCTGCCGCGAGATCCGTGCCGTCATCCGCGGCATGTATGATGCTCGCACCGCAAGGGCTGTCAGCATCCTCTACGGCGGCAGCATGAACGATAAGAACTGCGATGAGCTCCTGGCCCAGCCGGATATCGACGGCGGCCTCATCGGCGGAGCCTCGCTCAAGCCCAAGGACTTTGCCCGCATCATCTCCGGGACTGCACTGGAGGAGCCATGGATAATAAAGTAAGACCCACAGCATTGCTGATACTCGACGGTTACGGCATCGGCGCCCAGAACGCAGGCAACGCGATCTGGGCGGCCAAGACCCCCGTCATGGACAAACTCCTGGCCTGCTGCCCGCACACCCAGCTGTCCGCCTCCGGCCTGGACGTGGGTTTGCCGGAGGGACAGATGGGCAACTCCGAGGTCGGCCACACCAACATTGGCGCGGGCCGCGTGGTGTACCAGGACCTGCCCAGGATAACGAACGCCGTCAACGATGGCAGCTTCTTTGAAAACCCTGCCTACGTCAAGGCCATGGACGACGCGCTTACAAAGGGCGGCGCGCTGCACGTCCTGGGCCTCTTGTCCGACGGCGGCGTGCACAGCCATATTAAGCACATCTTCGCCATACTGGAGATGTCCAAGCGCCGCGGCCTGCCGCGCGTGTATGTCCACTGCTTCCTCGATGGACGCGACGTTGGCCCCAAGACCGGCGCGGGCTACGTGAAGCAGCTCCAGGACGAGTGCGAAAAGCTCGGCAACTGCAAGATAGCCACCATCCAGGGCCGATTCTGGGGCATGGACCGCGATAAGCGCTGGGAGCGCCTGCAGAAGGGCTACGACGCCATCGTCCGCGGCATCGGCGTCTCTTGCGCCGGACCCGTGGAGGCCGTTGAGGCGAGCTACGCCAAGGACGTGACGGACGAGTTCGTGGAGCCCGTAGTCTGCGACAAGGCCGGAACGATACACACGGGAGACAGCGTCATCTTCATGAACTTCCGCCCCGACCGCGCTCGCGAGATGACCTGGGCGCTGACCGGCAACCTGCCCGAGGGCGCGGAGATGAACTGCGAGAAGCTGGAGCTCTCCTACGTCTGCACCGCTCAGTATGACGCGGCGCTTGACCTGCCCATAGCGTACCCGCCGGAGCACCTCGAGGGGACGATAGGCGAGTATGTCAGCAACCTTGGCATAAAACAGTTCCGCGTAGCGGAGACTGAGAAGTATGCGCACGTCACCTTCTTCCTCAATGGCGGCGTGGAGAAGCAGTACAAGGGCGAGGAGCGCGTGCTTGTGCCTTCCCCGAAGGAGTTCCCGACCTACGACCTCATCCCGCAGATGAGCGCCGTGGAGGTCAAGGACAAGCTCGTGGCGAGGATGGACGAGGGCGGCTGCGGCCTGTACGTCTGCAACTTTGCAAACTGCGACATGGTCGGCCACACTGGCGTGACCGAAGCGGCCATCACGGCGGTTGAGACCGTGGACAAGTGCCTGGGCGAGGTCGTGGAGTGCGCCAAGCGCAACGGCATCGCGCTCGCGGTAACTGCGGACCACGGCAACGCTGACAGGATGGTCGAGCCTGACGGCAGCCCCAATACCGCGCATACGACGAACCCCGTACCCTTCATCATTGTAGGCACGGAGGACATGAAGCTCAGGGAAGGCGGCAGGCTTGCGGATATAGCGCCGACGCTGCTGGAGCTCATGGGCCTGCCCGCGCCCAAGGAAATGACCGGCGTATCCCTCATTGAAAAGTGAGTCCAATAAAACTATTGTAAGGAGAATCACACATGAAAGAGTACTTCGAGATCGTTGACGTCACCGCGCGCGAGATACTTGACTCCCGCGGCAACCCGACCGTTGAGGTCGAGGTCACCCTGGACGACGGCACTGTGGGCCGCGCGGCTGTTCCCTCCGGCGCTTCCACCGGCATCTACGAGGCCTGCGAGCTGCGCGACGGCGACAAGAGCCGTTACCTGGGCAAGGGCGTGAGCAAGGCCGTCGAGAACGTCAACACCGAGATCGCCGAGGCCATGCTGGGCCTGAACGTCCTCGACCAGACCTCGATAGATAAGATGCTCATAGAGCTCGACGGCACGCCGAACAAGACCCGCCTGGGCGCGAACGCCATCCTGGGCGTGTCCCTGGCCTGCGCGAAGGCAGCTGCTACCGCGCTGAACCTGCCCCTGTACAACTACCTGGGCGGCGTAAACGCCAAGACCCTGCCGGTGCCGATGATGAACATCCTCAACGGAGGCGCGCATGCGACTAACAACGTCGATATCCAGGAGTTCATGATCATGCCTGTCGGCGCCCCGAGCTGGAAAGAGGCGCTCCGTATGTGCGCTGAGGTGTTCCACACCCTCAAGACCGTGCTCAAGGAGAACGGTACCCCCGCCGCCGGCGTGGGCGACGAGGGCGGCTATGCCCCGAACCTGAAGAAGGACGAGGACGCCTTCAAGTGCATCGTCGCTGCCATCGAGAAGGCCGGCTATAAGCCCGGAGAGGACTTCATGCTCGCCATCGACGCCGCCGTGTCGGATTGGTATAACCACGAGGACGGCACCTACACCCTGCCGAAGGCCAAGAAGACCATGACCCGCAGCCAGATGGTCAACATGTGGAAGAAGTTCGCCGACACCTACCCCATCATCTCCATGGAGGACTGCATGGGCGAGGACGACTGGGAAGGCTGGGGCATGCTGACCAAGGCCCTGGGCGACCATGTCCAGCTCGTCGGCGACGACCTGTTCGTGACGAACGTCGAGCGCGTGAAGACCGGCCTCGAGAAGCACGTCGCCAACGCCGTGCTCATTAAGGTCAACCAGATCGGCACCCTGACCGAGACCCTGGACACCATGCAGCTCGCCAACCGCGCCGGCTACACCACCATCGTGTCCCACCGCTCCGGCGAGACCGAGGACACCACCATCGCCGACCTCGTCGTGGGCCTGAACGCCGGACAGATCAAGACCGGCGCCCCCAGCCGCACCGACCGCGTCTGCAAGTACAACCAGCTGCTGCGCATCGAGGAGGAGCTCTTCGACGTCGCCCAGTACGCCGGCAAGGACGCCTTCTTCAACCTGAAGAAGTAAGCAAAAGTAAATTACAAGAGCCGCCCTCAGCCCGAAAAGGCTGGGGGCGGTTTTTTAGTTGCTAGGACGTGATGGATAGTGTAAAATGCAGGTGTAAGTACGCCAATTTCCCGCGGACACAGGAGGAAAAAATGAAAAAACTGTTTGTATTGGTATTTGTAATAGCCCTAAGCCTCTGCGCCCTGACCATAGGCGCTTCGGCGGCATCGAGCGCGCCTGCTGGCGGAGGAGCGGCGGATAACCCTTACAGGATAGGCACTGCGGAAGAACTTAAATGGTTCGCCGGCCTGGTGAACGGAACGCTGACTGACGACACTCAGCAAAACTCAGCCGCCTGCGCTGTGCTGACGGCGGATATAGACCTGAACGGCAGCGCTGAAAACAAATTTACACCAATTGGTATCTCTGGTCATTATTATACAGGCACCTTTGATGGAATGGGCTATGAGATAAAGGGGCTGTATATTGACAGCAATAAAAATGAAACTAAGTACGTTGGATTGTTCGGCTGCATAGGCGTGGGAGGAATACTGAGGAATATCAGGGTGGTAGACGGCAGCGTGAGCTACTCCGGTTACCTTTCAACCATGGATTATAACAACTACGTCGGAGGCATATGCGGATATAACAATAATGGAACGATATCCGGCTGCTATTTCAGAGGAAAGGTTTTTGCAACTAATTGCAGTACCAGCCGCATAGGCGGCATATGTGGATTCAGCGATCATGGCGAAATAACCGGCTGCAGCAGTGAGAGTAAAGTGTGGGTCGAGTCCATTAGTACAGGACTAAAGGTTGGAGGCATATGCGGATACAGCGACTATTGCGTGATATCCGAGTGCTTCAATGGCGGTGAAGTGAGCGGTGTGGACAATACAGGCGGGATCTGCGGCTACAATTTCCATGGCAAGATCGTCAACTGCCACAACAAGGGCAACGTGTCCAGCGACTATACTCGCGGCTATGTAGGCGGAATCTGCGGCTACAACTTCGGCAGCGGAAGAATCAGCTGCTGTTACAGCACTGGAGAGATAACGGGTTCGCGCGATGCCGCTGGCGTTGGCGGCGTGTGCGGCAGGACCGACTCTGGTGATATAGAAAACTGCTACTGGCTCACGGGTACAGCAGAGGTTGGCGTGGGCAGCGACACGGCCGCTGGCGTGGAGTCCAAGCACAGCTCCGAGTTTTCCTCCGGCGAGGTAGCGCTGCTGCTGTATCGCGCGGCGGGGGATAAGGTCTGGAAAGTGGGTGATGACGGTTATCCGGTCCTGGATACCGTTGGAGATGCCGAGCTTCTCCAGGTCACGCTTAAAAACGGAGGCGAGAGCAGAGTGTTTGCCACAAACAAAGGCGAAACGCTCAAAGTTCTTCCCACGTTTGCGGATAACCTCGTTGTGACCGACGCCGTTGGGAATATCATTGACCTCGGTGTACAGGCCTTCTCCGAGGACACAACGCTTTACATCAGGACTCTCGTCACCGTCACCGCAGACAGCTTCAACCTCTTCGTCGGCGACAAAGAGCCCCTGCTCACCTATACGACCAGCCCCGAGTACAGCTTTGCAGAAGCGCCGGAACTTGCCTGTGAGATGGATATGTATTCCGCGGGCGAGTACCCTATAAAAATAAGCGGTCCTGAGTATGACGACGCTCATGTCTTTGCCTATGTGGACGGTATGCTCACTGTTCGAGAAAGCTGGCTCGTGACGGTGGAGGGTACGGTCTACTATGTCCATCCCGGAGACAGTTTTGAAATGCCAGACGCTCCAAGCAGACCGGGACTCATTTTCATGGGCTGGACTGACGGCAGCGTGACGCATCAGGCAGGGGAGAAGATAGAGGTCAGTTCGGATTTGAGCTTCAAGTCTACATGGGCCAACCTGCCGGACATCGAACCGGACGAACCCGACAAGCCGGTCGAGCCTGAGCTGCCATTCTACGACGTGAACGCCAACGACTGGTTTTTTGACGCGGTGTGCAGCGTCTACTATGCCGACCTGATGAACGGCGTGACGGACACGCTCTTCGACCCTGACGGTACGCTGACAAGGGCGATGTTCTGGACGATGCTGGCGCGTGTGGACGGCGTGGACACCACGGGCGGCGAGACCTGGTATTCTAAGGCCCAGGACTGGGTGATAGCCAAGGGCGTTTCGGACGGCGAGGACCCGACGGGCGCGCTGACGCGCGAGCAGCTTGTGATGATGCTCTGGCGCCTCAACGGCGAACCGGTGGTGAACTACCTGATAACGGCCCCTGACGCGTCGCAGATAAGCGACTGGGCGCTCGAGGCGATGCGCTGGGCGGCCTCGACGGGCCTCATAGAGGGAGACGAGACCGGCGCGTTGACCCCGACGGCGAACACGACCCGCGCCCAGGCGGCGACCTTCATGGTTCGCTATCTGAAGACGGACATTGCTTAACTCAAAACGGGGGACCCTCAAGGGGGTCCCCCTTGCATTTTTAATAAATAAAAGCTGTATAAAGCCCTGCGGTCATGTCAATAATAGCCTCCGGAGACACCATTTTCTTCAGGAGGTAACGAAATGGAGGATAAGAAGAAGGACTCCGGCCAGAGCCGGCTGGAGAGCTTTTTTGGCGGAAAGGGCTTCTACATAGTCCTTTTCCTGTGCGTCGGCGTTATAGGCGTATCGGCGTGGACGCTTCTGTCGTCCGGGAGAAGTACTGTGCAGAAGAACACCGTTGTGACCGTGACGGCAAAGCCCGTAGCAACGCCCGCACCGACTGCGGCGGAGACGGAGACGATCTGGGACGTCCCTGAGGACGCGGTAGAGGTCGTTGCCGAGCCCACGCAGCCCGAGGTCCAGGCACAGGAACCCGTCGCTCAGGAGGAGCCTGAGCCTGTCAGCGAGCCTGAGCCGGCGGACGTGGCTCCGAGCTCGTATATCTGGCCGGTGTATGGGCAGATAGAGCGGCCCTACGCGATGACGGAGCTGCTGTACGACAAGACCATGGCGGACTGGCGCACGCACGACGGCGTGGATATCGAGGCGGCGCTGGGTACTCAGGTCCTTGCTGCAGCAGACGGCACGGTGACGGAGGTGTATACGGACGATCTCTACGGCTCGACGGTTGTCATAGAGCACGGCGGCGGGATAGAGACGGTGTATTCCAATCTTGCGGAGCTGCCGACGGTGACGGTGGGGCAGAGCGTGAGCAAGGGCGATACGATAGGTTCGGTCGGCACGACGGCGATAGCGGAGACCGGTCAGGTGTATCATCTGCACTTTGCGATGCGCGCCGACGGGCAGAGCGCGGACCCCACGGAATATTTGCCGCAATTTTGAGAAAAAAGTAGTTGACAATTTCGCAAGCATGAGTTAAAATAACGCTTGCTTGCGAAACGGACGATTAGCTCAGCTGGTATGAGCATCCGCTTGACGTGCGGAGGGTCACAGGTTCGAGTCCTGTATCGTCCACCAGGTTCCCGGCTGCGAAAGCAGCCGGGATTTTTTCTTGCTAACGAAAAGGCTTAATGATAAAATGACTATGTATGGAAATGTGTAATTCTGACGACAAGGAGGATACATATGAAAAAAACAGTGCTTGGCATAGCTTTGGCGCTGCTGGTTGCAGCAACGCTGCTGACAGGCGCGCTCGCAGCTGACGATGTCACCGTCATAAGCAGCCCGGATGAGCTCATAGCCTTCCGCAACAGCGTCAATAATGGCAACGATTATGCGGGCCGCAAAGTAGTCCTGGGGGACAACATAGACCTGTCCCTGCAGGGCATAAACTGGACGCCTATCGGAACAGGCACGCGCAGCGGCAGCGGCTACACGGGCAACGCCTTCAAGGGTACATTTGACGGGCGCGGTTTCACCATCAGCGGACTGACTATAGACGCGACTGTGTCAGGAGCCAATGTAGACGACGCCTATGGCCTCTTCGGCGTCATAGACGGCGCGACGGTGACTAACCTGACGCTGGCGAACGTACACATAACCGTCAACGGAGGCGAGTGCGTAGGCGGCGTGGTGGGCCTCATGGTGAACGGCTCCACCGTCAGCAACATCGAGATGGACGTCGGCAGCGGCATAACCGCCGTGCGCGGCCTGGGCGGCATCGTGGGCCGCATGACCATCAGCGGCACCATCGAAAACTGCGTCAACGAGGCAAGCATAAACGGCAGCGATGCGAATGTCGGCGGCATCGTCGGCGCGGCGTATTACACGGCTGTCGGCTCCGAGATGTACATCACGAACTGCAAGAACTACGGTGCTGTGACCTGCACGGCGGGCGTTGCGGGCGGCATTGCGGGTCTCTCCGCCGCAAACGTGAGCGGCTGCGAGAACCATGCCGTCATCACCGGCAACGGCACGGATGTGGCCGGTATCGTGGCCGAGCAGCAGAACGCCGGCAGCGTCACGAACTGCGTGAACTATGCCGACATCACGAACAACAGCGGCGCCTATGGCACGGGCGGCATAGTCGGCTGGGTGCGGTATAACGGCGCCGAGGCGAGCTATGCGCGCAAGAACGTCATCGAAGTCAGCGGCAACGTCAACCATGGCAAGATCAGCGGCGGCAACGACGGCGGCGGCATAGTCGGCACAGTCTACAACGCCGCAGTGGTCACCGGCAACGAGAACTATGCCGAAAGCATCTCCGGCGAGACCTTTGCCGCAGGCATAGTGGGCAATCTGCAGTTTACGGAGACGCCAATAGGCAACATACCTATGTATGGCGTGAGCGTTTACAACAATGTGTCCACTACGGTTTCTGACAAGATTACTGCGAATTGTACGAGCGACTATGTCTATATCAATGAGCAGCACGACGAGAATAAAATAACCGAAAACAGCGCGGCCTGGGCGGCGCAGATAGGCGCGCAGAAGTACGCCACGCTCGCGGGCGCCATGGACGCAGCGGCCGAGGCAGGCAGCGCGACGATACAGCTGCTGAACGACGTCACGCTCACGGAGACTGTGGTGCTGGACAGCGCGGACGCGGATATAAAGCTTGACCTCTGCGACTGCAATATCACCGGCAACAACTGCCGCGTCCTCTGGATAAAGAGCGGAAGCATGGCTGTCGTGTCCACAGTCGGTATTGGAAAGATCGAAACCGTAGCCGCAGAGGTTGACGCGATCGATGAGACAAGCTCCGTGATCCGCGTCGGCAGCGACGACGGAAAGGGCAATAAGGCTGCCCTGACCGTCGGCACCTACGGTGAGCAGTTCGACGTGTTGATTGAAGCGCCTGCGACCTACGGCATAACCGTGTTTGGCAGCAATACTTACGAGACCCTCACAGTCTACGGCGATGTTTCTGCCTCCGGCACGAAGGCGGCCATAGCTGGAAGCGGCAATGACGTCAATACGCCTACGACCATCACCATCGACGGCGGCGGCAGCGCAAGCGCTGATAATTACTACGCCATCTACCACCCGCAGAAAGGCGTGCTCACGGTAGGAAACTGCAACATTGAAGGCCGCGGCGGCATCCAGATGTGCGCCGGCGAACTCGTCATCAAGGAGAAGACAGGCATCTATGCCCAAAATATTGGAGCTCACGGCACGATAGACGGCGCTGACGGCGCGATAATCGACGGCGCGGCCGTGTCCCTTGTCAAGCGCAGCGGCTACGGTGACGGCAGCGGCCCGAGCGTCCGCATCGAGGGCGGCTCGTTCCACTCCGAAGACGGCACGCCCATCAAGCTCTACTCCTGGGACGGCACTGAAGAGCAGCCCTGGGATGAGGCCCCGACGGGCTTCATAAGCGGCGGAAAGTTCAGCAACGCCGTCGAACCCGCCTGGCTCGCACCGGGGCTGGTGTACCAGCTCTGCGTGACCGACCCGTGGGGCGAGGACAGCAAAAGAGAATACAGCTACTACAGCTCGCTCGAGGCTGCCCTTGAGAACGTTAAAGAGGATTGGGTCATCACGCAAGTCGGCTCGACCGGGTCCGTCTACACCGTCAAGATTGACCGGGCGGATGGCAGCGAGCCCGTCAGCTATAAGCTGGGCGCGGGCATTGAGCTGACACTGCCCACGCTGAACAAGCCGGGTTACATCTTCATGGGCTGGAAGTGCTCCGACGGCCACACGCATCAGGCGAACGAGACCGTCA
>ENA-OZIL01000203-OZIL01000203.1-human-gut-metagenome-genome-assembly--contig:-NODE-203-length-32022-cov-7.769387_pt1 | contig 32022 bp, 32 predicted proteins | sample MGYA00244057_ERZ653706 | MGnify/ENA primary metagenome ERZ653706 (study PRJEB26926, sample SAMN06165266) | human gut metagenome | biome: ENVO:00009003; feature: ENVO:2100002; material: ENVO:00002003...
CCTCGCCCTCCATGATGCCCGCTATCTCGCGGAACTGGCGGCGGACCTCGATGACGATGTGCTGGGCGGCCTTCTGCACGGCGCTCATGGTGAGCGCGCCGAACACGAACACCAGCATCGCGCCGACGAAGAGTCCGACGAGGACCGCCGGGTTCGTGACGGAGAGGTCTATCTGGGCGCCGTTCATCGCGCTCTCCGCGACCTCGACGTAGGAAACGAGCAGGGCCAGCGCGGTGAGCGCGGCGGAGCCGATGGCAAAGCCCTTGCCGGTGGCGGCGGTGGTGTTGCCGAGGGAGTCCAGCGCGTCCGTGCGCTCGCGGACCTCTTCGCCCAGGCCGGACATCTCCGCGATGCCGCCCGCGTTGTCCGCCACGGGGCCGTAGGCGTCCGTCGCCAGGGTGATGCCCAGGGTGGCGAGCATGCCGATCGCCGCTATGCCGATGCCGTAAAGGCCGTTGTTGAAGGAGAGCGAATAGCCCTCGGAGTTCGTCACGAGCGAGCCGCCCGAGGCGATGAAGCTCACGATGACCGCGACGCCGACGATCAGGATGGGCGCGGCGGTGCTCTTCATGCCCAGCGAGATGCCGCCGATTATCGTCGTGGCGGCGCCGGTCTCCGTTGCGTCGGAGAGCTGCTGCGTGGGCTTATATGTGTCGGAGGTGTAGTACTCGGTGACGTAGCCGATGGCGCAGCCCGCGGCCAGGCCGCAGAAGATGGAGATGAGTATGCCGATCCAGCTTGCGCCTTCTACGTCCTTCATGACGTACCAGGTCAGCGGGATGCAGAGGACCGCGCAGAGCGCCGCGGCGAAGTAGGTGCCGGTGCGCATGGACTTGAGCAGCTCGCGCTGGGTGGCCGTCTCGCCCGTGCGGATCATGAAGGAGCCGATGAGCGAGCAGACGACGCCCACGACCGCTATCGCCAGGGGCAGGAACATTCCGCTCCAGCCGTAGCCCGCGGAGGCGCCTATGGCAAAGGTGGCGAGGATGGAGCCGACGTAGCTCTCGTAGAGGTCCGCGCCCATGCCCGCGACGTCGCCGACGTTGTCGCCCACGTTGTCCGCGATGGTGGCGGGGTTGCGCGGGTCGTCCTCGGGGATGCCGGCTTCGACCTTGCCGACGAGGTCCGCGCCGACGTCCGCCGCCTTGGTGAAGATGCCGCCGCCCACGCGCGCGAACAGCGCTGCGCAGGATGCGCCCATGCCGAACATGACCATCGTGTTGGCGATCGTCGTCGAGTCGCAGCCGAAGCCGTACTTGAGGACCAGGAACCAGACGGAGACGTCCAGGATGCCCAGGCCCACGACCGTGAAGCCCATGACCGAGCCGGAGGAGATCGCCACGCGCAGGCCGCGGTTGAGGCTCTCGCTGGCGGCGTTGGCCGTGCGGGCGTTGGAGGACGTCGCTATCCTCATGCCGATGAAGCCCGCAAGGCAGGAGTAGAACCCGCCCGTCACAAAGGCGAAGGGTACGAACTTCGAAACAAGGCCCTGCCCGTTTATCCAGGGAACAAAGGCCAGCACCGCGAGCACCACCGCGATGATCGCAAAGATGAGGCCGACGGTCTTATATTGGCGCTTGAGGTATGCGTTCGCGCCCTTGCGTATGGCCGCCGCTATCTTCTGCATGAGCGGCGTGCCTTCGGAATATTGCTTCACCTTTCTGGCCTGGCTGTAGGCAAAGAGCAGCGCTATCACCGCTCCGACAATGCCGACCCAGAAGTAGTTTTCCATACGTCCATCACTCCTAAGAATATGTACTGAACGGGCCGAATGAACGGCCCGTGAATATTCTAAACCAAGTCGCCGGATAAAGCAAATAAAAAGTACAAAAAATGAACAAAATTTTTAGATTTTTTCTAAAGAAATGCACAAAATGTCTGTAACGTTTAGGACGTTCAAGACGGCTGAATCGTTGATTTTGACGGTTTTTGTGCAAGCTGTACGGCGGCTGGCTGTGGATAAAAACGATGGACGGCGGCTGCTTCCGGATATCACCAGGCGGCGACGCAGCCGTCCGCGCGCGGCTCCGTCCCGCCGCACAGGACGCCCTGTTCGTCCCGCCAGATGATCTGGCCGCGGCCGAAGTTTATCGGGTCCCCGACCGTCACCTCATGCCCGCGGCGGCGCAGCTCCGCCGCAAAGTCGGAGGGGAAGGCCGGCTCCAGCTCTATCCGCCTGCCGCCCGTCCACTGCCAGCGCGGCGCGTCCAGCGCCTCCTGCGGGTTCATGAGGAAGTCCAGCGTGTTCGAGACGACCTGCACATGCCCCTGCGGCTGCATGAAGGCCCCCATCACGCCGAAGGGGCCGACGGGCCTGCCCCCCTTCGTCAAAAAGCCGGGGATTATCGTGTGGTACGGCCGCTTGCCCGGCGCCATGCAGTTGGGCGAGGCCGGGTCCAGGCTGAAGTTGCAACCCCGGTTGTGCAGGGCGACGCCCGTCCCCGGTACGACGACGCCGGAGCCGAAGCCCATGTAGTTGGACTGTATCCAGCTGACCATGTTCCCCTCCCCGTCCGCGGCGCAGAGGTACACCGTGCCGCCGGAGCGCGGGTCGCCCGGCTCGGGCTCGAGCGCCGTCTCGCAGATGAGGCCCCGGCGCGCGGCGAGGTAAGCCCCGTCCAGCAGCTCGGCCGGGGCGAGCTCCATGCAGCGCGGCTCCGCCACGTAGCGCAGCGCGTCCGCAAAGCCGAGCTTCATCGCCTCTATCTGCAAATGGCAGCCCTCCGCGGAGCGCGGACCCAGCTCCAGCCCGGAGAGGATGCCCAGCGCCAAAAGCGCCGCCAGCCCGTGGCCGTTCGGCGGCAGCTCGTGGACCGTGCAGCCCCGGTACTCCACCGACAGCGGCTCCACCCACTCGGGCCGGAAGGCCGCCAGGTCCTCCGCGCGCAGCCAGCCGCCCGTTTTGCGCGAGTGCTCGTCTATCCTCGCGGCCAGCTCGCCGCGGTAGAAGCTCTCGCAGTCCGTCCGGGCGAGCTCGCGCAGGCTCGCGGCGTGGTCCGGCAGATACACCAGCTCGCCCGCCAGGGGCGCGCGCCCCTTCGGCGCAAAGGTCTCGAACCAGGGCGCGAAGAGCTCACGCTCCTCCTCCCGCGAGTAGAGGGAGAAGGCCTGCGCCCAGAGCCGCGAGGTCACGGGCGAGAGCGGATAGCCCTCCTCCGCATAGGCGATGGCCGGGGAGAGCGCCTCCGCCAGCGAGAGCCGCCCGAAGCGCCGCGAGGCCTCCGCCCAGGCCGCCGGGATGCCCGGCACGTCCACGGCGTACCAGCCGCGCTCCGGTATCCGCCCGAAGCGCTCGCGCAGGAAGTCCGGGTCCGCCAGCCGTGGCGCGGGTCCCGAGGAGTTCAGCCCGTGCAGCCGCCCGCCGGACCAGATCAGCGCAAAGGCGTCCCCGCCCAGGCCGTTCGAGGTCGGCTCCAGCACCGTCAGGCAGGCCGCCGCCGCTATCGCCGCGTCTATCGCGTTGCCGCCGCGGCGGAGTATGTCCAGCCCCGCCTGGGCCGCCAGCGGCTGAGAGGCGCAGACCATGCCGCGCCTTCCGTATATCACCCTCCGCGCCGAGGCAAAGCGCGCGGAGAGAGGGTCGAAATTAAGTCCCATAAGGCACCTCCTGTTTTGCTTCTTTCACTATAGCCCGCCCCCGGTCCCCCTGTCAAGCGAGGCCCGGGGCAGAAAAATCTGCAAAAGCCCTTGACAAATGCTTCACTACAATTTATTATTCACTAGTGAAGAGAACGGAGGGAGGCCTGGGCTTGAACTCACAATATAAAAAGGGCGTTTTGGAGCTGTGCGTGCTGGCGCTTTTGTCGGAGCGGGACCGCTACGGCTACGAGGTCTCGGAGCAGCTCTCGCGCAGCATAGAGATAGCGGACGGGACGGTGTATCCGATCCTGCGGAAGCTGAAGGCAGAGGGGCTTGTGACGACGTACTTGCAGGAGGAGAGCGGCGGCCCGCCGCGGAAGTACTACAAGCTGACCGGCCTGGGCGCGGAGAGCTATGCGCGCGACCGGGCGGAGTATCTGGAATTTGCGGCTGCTGTGCAGCAGATCTTGGAGGCGAAGAGAAATGACAAGGGATGAATTCATGGATAAGCTCGAGCGCGAGCTCGCGGCGCGGCGCTGGCCTCGGGGCTGGTGGGGCTCTGCCGCCTCGGCGATGACGGTCTCCGCGCTCACCGCCGGCGCCCTGGAGTACTGGCACGCCTGGGGCTGGTTCCAATAATCGCGTCAAAAGCACAAAAGTTTTCGCCCGCCTTTTACAAAAGGCGGCGGAGTCCAGAGGCGGCGCCTCTGGCCGCGCTCCGCAGAGCGCGGAATGCCCCTATCCTCATAAAAGCGCAGGAGGGGGGCAAGGGGGGGACCCTCGCCGGGGGTCCCCCCCTATTATCGTGCTCATAGGAGCAAAAAGCTCGCCCGCCTTTTGTAAAAGGCGGGCGAAAACTTCAATTCTTCTCTTACGTCAGCAGGGGCTTTGCCTGGGGGAGGACGTATTCAAACATCTTCCGGTGGCCCTCGGGGCTGGGGTGGATGCCGTCCTCGCTGAAGAGGCCCTCGAAATTGCGCTTGAGCAGGAACGCACTGCGCACGTCCAGCATCGGCACGCCGCGGCGCGCGGCGATGCGCATGACGGCGAGGTTATACATCTCGTTCCAGTGCTCGATGCTCTCCGTCGAGCCCAAAAAACGCATCAGGGCCTTCGGGTCCAGCTTGCGGGAGAACCAGTCGAAATAGCGCTTGCCGTAGACCGGGATGAGGTTTATCACGACGGGCTTGCTGCCCAGCGCGATTATCCCGTCCAGCACGCGGTTATAATACTCCGCGAACTTTTCCATCGGCGTGTTGCAGTCGTGCGGGGCCTCCGGCTCCGCCGCCACCGCCGGCCAGTTGAAGTCCGAGTCGTTCCCGCCGAGCATGACCAGCGTCGTCGGGCAGGAGGAGATGTCCTTCGCGTAGCGCTCCAGGCGCTTCAGGGCCGCGCCCGAGGTGCAGCCGAACTTCGAGTGGTTCTTGAGCTCCGAGTCCAGGCTGCTCCCCAGCAGGTTCACAAACGAATCCTTCCAGTGCGTATACCTCGCGCTGTCCGAGAGATATACGACTCCTCCGGTTATCGAGTCTCCTATTATACATATCGGGCTGGACATGACGCAAACCTCGCTTTCCTCCGCTGTCATGTCCATATTATATGACTGTCCCGCGGCTTTGTCAATACAAAAGGAACTATAATAACAAAAGAATTTTTAGTTACTGCAATCCATCGTGTAGCTGAAGCAGCTGCCCTCGCCGGGGCGGCTCTCGACCTCCAGCCTGCCGCCGTGGGCCTCGGCTATCTGCTTCACCATCGAGAGGCCCAGGCCGGAGCCGCGGTCCACGCCGCGGGAGCTGTCCGCCTGCCAGAAGCGCTCCCAGATGTGGGGCAGGTCCTTTTTGTCTATGCCGATGCCCGTGTCGCGGACCTCCAGCCGCAGCCGCCCGGACTGGGCGTGCAGGCTCACGCGGACCTTTCCGCCCTCCGCCGTATACTTGAAGGCGTTCTCCACCAGGTTCTGCACCAGCCGCGCCATGAGGCCCACGTCCATATTCGCGTAGACGCCGGGCTCTATGTCCTTTTCGAGCTGTACGTCCCGGCCGGAGGCCACGGCGGCCTCGTCGCAGACTATCTCGCACAGCTCCGAGTAGTTCGCCCGCTCGAAGCTCAGCCGCTGCGTACCCTGGTCCATCCGCGTGATGTTGAGCAGCTGGTTTATGAGCGCGGACATCTTCCTCGACTGCCGCTCCACGACCTCCATGGACTCCTCGTAGTCCTCCACGGTCTTGGCGTTCTGCCGCGCGTATTCGCACTCCGCTATGATGACGGCGATGGGCGTCCGCAATTCGTGCGAGGCGTCCGAGGCGAAGCGCTTTTCCGCGTTGAAGGAGTGCTCCAGCCTGTCGAACATCCGGTCGAAGGTCGCGGCGAGGCGGTGTATCTCGTCCCTGCCGCGCTTTAGGCCGATGCGCGCCGTCAGGTCCGAGCCGTCCGAGATGGCGTCCACGGTGTCCGTTATCTGCCGCACCGGCAGAAAGGCCCGCCGCGCGATGAGCCAGCCCACCACCGCCGTCAGCAGCACCAGCACCGGGAACAGCACCAGGGAGAGGATGACGATCACCCGAACCGCGGAAAAGGAGTTGTCCGTGGACGTTATCCCCCGCAGCCAGACGTTCCCGCCCGGGTTCTGGACGTAGAGGTCGTAGACCAGGTATTTCTCCCTGTCTATGACGACGTCGCGCGTCTGCCCGTTCAGGAATTCCCCGTCGCCCTCGAAGTGGCGCAGGCCCGCGCCGCCTATGAGCTCCTTCGCCTCGTCGTAGACGAGGATATAGACGTTGTGCCGGTAGAGGCTCAGCTCGTCCAGGTCGAGGTAGCCGTTTTTGTACTCCACGTCGTCTATGTTGTCGTGCACGACGTCGAGCAGCGTGGCCTCTGCGTTGTTCGTCAGGACGCGGTTGCCCACGATGAGCATGAAGATGAGCACCAGCGCCACCACCAGGACCATCATCAGCGTGAAGTAGATGGTGACGCGGGTCTTTATCGTTATGAATCTCATGCCTCGTCCCTCAGCACCCAGCCCACGCCGCGCACGGTGTGGATGAGCTTTTTCTCAAAGTCCGCGTCCAGCTTGCGCCGGAGGTAGCTCATATAGACGTCCACGACGTTCGTGCCGCCCTCCCAGTCGTAGCTCCAGACGTTGTTCTCTATCGCCTCGCGCGAGAGGACGCTGCCCTTGTTGCGGATCATGAACTCCAAAACGGCGAACTCCTTGGCCGAGAGCTCGATATTCTTCCCCGCCCGCGTGACGCGGTGGGCGGAAGAGTCCAGGGAGAGGTCCCCGCAGGTAAAGACGTTCGTCGCGCTGCCGGTCGCCTTGCGGGTCATGGCGCGGATGCGCGCCAGCAGCTCGTCGAAGGAAAAGGGCTTGACCAGGTAGTCGTTCGCGCCCAGGTCCAGGCCCGCGACCCTGTCGCCCACGGCGTCCCGCGCCGTCAGGAAGAGCACGGGAGTCGCGTCGCCGCGCTCGCGCAGGCGGCGCACCGCCTCAAAGCCGTCCATCCGCGGCATCATCACGTCGAACACCGCCGCGTCGTAAACGGCGGCCTCCAGGTAGTCCAGGGCCTCCCGGCCGTCGTAGCAGGCGTCCGTCGAATAGCCCGCCGCCGCGAGCCGCTTGCAGATTATACGGTTGAGGTCGCGTTCGTCCTCTACCACGAGTATCCTCATTTCATCGCCCCCCGCTCTATTCTTGCACCCCGGCATTAAAGCTATATTAAACCGCCCCGGTTTTCGCCGGGGCGGAACTGTTTTTTCAGTCTCTTTTCCAGGGGAAGTCCTGCCAGGCGCCGCCGTTCAGGCGGTGCAGCTCCTCCGTCGCCTGCATCCAGAGCTCCGCGGACTCCCGCTCCGGGTAGAACTCGCAGAACTCGCCCTCCACAAAGGTGTAAAAACGCGAGACGTCCGTACACATGCCGTAGGTCGGCAGCTGCTTGATCGGCACGAAAAAGCTCCAGGGCTCGCCGCTGCGCGTCCCCTCGTAGCTGAGGCCCGCCGCGTTCACCTTGAGCTCGCCCTCGCCCACTATCTCGGAGGTGGCCTGGTCTTTCAGGAGCCTGTCCTCCGGGAGCATACCCAGCTTCACGCGCTCGCGCAGCTCGAAGCCCGGCTCCGCGGCCAGGCGGCGGATGTGCGCGCGCTGCATGTCGAACCAGACGCGCGGCGTCTCCGGGATGACGCAGTCCGCGTTCTCGGGCGTGAGGTCATAGTATTCGTTGAGGCTCGCGGCGTTGCCGCAGTTCTTGCAGAAGATGCGGTCCCCCTCGCTGGCCATGACCAGGTCCCTGCCGCACTTCGGGCACCAGTAGAGCAGCTGGTGGAGGTTCCGGGCCATCCGGCCCTTGCCGGCGTATTTGACGCGGGCGGTCTTGTTCCACTCGTAGTCGTCGTGGTAGAGTTTCTCGTCGAGCTCGGCCTGTATCTCCTCGGCGGAGAGCTCGGCCAGGCGCTCCTTTGTGAAGAGGACGCCCACCTCCACCTCCACGCGGCCGGGCCTGTCCTCCAGGTCGAACTTCGGCGCGGTGAGGTAGCCGCCCGAGATCTTTGTATACAGGACGGGGACCTTGAGGCTCTTGAGCAGATGCCCGCTGCCCACGGCGCAGGGCTGGTTCGCCCCGGAGATGCTGCTCATCCCCTCCGGCAGGAGGATGATGCGCCCGCCCTCCCGGATTATCCGCAGGATCTGGCGGATGGAGTGCGGCTGCTTTGTGAAGTTCTTCTTCGGCACGGTCTGCATCTGCGTCAGCACGCCGTGCAGGTGGCTGCGGAAAAACTCGTTGTAGCCCACGACGAAGTTGAAGGTGTCCGGCCAGAAGGCCGGGGCCGTGAACACATAGTCCTCGCGCGAGGCGTGGTTTGAAACGACTATGTAGGGCTTGCCCCTGTAGGGCTTTATATCGTCCGCATAGTGGAAGCTGACGCCCAGCTTCTTTCGAAACAGCATGTTCGCCACGCCCACCATGACCCGGAACTTCAGCTTGTTCACCGGCTTCAGCTTGCAGCTGTCCACCTTTTCTCTCAGGCTCGGCTTATCCATCCGCTGCCCACCGTCCTCTACAAAAAATCAGGGGCGGGTATCCCCCTGCCCCTGATTATAAACACATTGTTCAAAAAGTTCAAGCACTATCGCCCCGGCGCTCCAGGAGCGCGAGCCGGACCTCGTGCCTGTCCACCGCCTCCTCCAGGCCGTCTATCCGCCCGTGCAGGCGCGCGTGACTGCGGCTGTTGTCCCCCGTCAGCGTTTCGAGCTTGCCCGTCAGGGACTCCACCGTCGCGCCCAGCTTGGTGATGATGGTGTTCAGCTTTATGATCGGCGTCACCAGGCTTATCGCCACGCCCGCCAGCGCCGCTATGACGCCGAGCGCCGCCCAATCGCTCACCGCTCACCACCTCGCAAAGTTCCCCTGCTCCACTCCGCCGTAGAGCAGCTCGATGTCCTCCAGGTCCGCGCGCCGCCTCGCCAGGTACACCGCGCGCAGCTCCTCGTAGCGCTGCTGGTAGAAGCTCGCCGCCGCCGGGTTCTCGTCCACCAGCAGGTTCGCCGCCAGGCCGTAGGGCAGGGCCGAAAGGCCGTAGTTCTCCTCCACGGGCAGGAGGTCCTCCGTCCCGGAGGCCGGGAGCCAGTCGCTCCCCTCGCCCGTCAGGGTCCGCAGCTCGGCGCACAGCGCGTTCAGGATCGCCGGCGCGCGCCGCTCATAGTCCTTCGTGTCCGCGCTCTGCGCCCCGCCCTGGGGGTCCAGCTCGTCCATGAGCCCCATCGCCGATGCGAACACGCTCTCGACTGTCGTCATATGTACGCTCCTTTCCCTCCCGCCCGTCCCGATGGTACGGGACGGGCGGGGACTTTCTCAGTTCTTTTTGGGCTCCTCGTAGCTGAGCGCCAGGCGGCTGTCGCCCACTCCCGCTGTCGTCGGGTCCGCCACCACGCCCAGGATCGTCAAAAGCGCGAAGAGCGCGTTCACGAGCTCCAGCAGCTTCGCCTGCAGGCCCTCCAGCTCCAGCGTGAAGCCGAAGAGACCCGCCGCCACCTGCGCAAGCAGCAGCAGCGCCGGTATGAGCGAGAGCCAGAACACCTTGTTTTTGAGCCTGACCTTCCAGTTTATCATGCGTCATTTACCTCCCGTCAGTCTGTAGAGCATGGTCCAGACCTGCTGGCGCGTGGCGGGAGCGTCCGGGTTTTCCCCGTCCGAGATGTCCGCCGCCATGACCCAGTCCCGGGCCAGCTCGTTTTCGCTCTTCGCCGGCTCCGGCCCGGGGACCACCTGGCCGCCGGGCCTGTTCAGGCCCGAGGCCGCGATGAGAGCCGGGTAGTCCAGATATGCCGCATTCATGTCCACGCGGCCCGAGATCCCGGAGACCGAGCCCGAGCTCGTGTACTGCCAGATCCCGCCCGCCTGCGCGGGCTTTGCCGCAAGGTCCGGCGTGGCCGGCCACTGGGCCAGCCAGATGTCGTACTCCTTCGGGATGGCCGTGTCGTACCAGCGCGAGAGATAGTCCGGGTTCGTATACACCATCGCGTAGTAGCCCGCCTTCTGCACGGCGCCGCAGAAGGCCCGCGCCAGGGAACTCACCAGCGCCTTCGTCACGGTGACGCCGTTTTTCTTCGCCGTGGTCTGGCTGTCGCCCTCGTAGTCGAAGGCGAGGGGATAGTCCATCTTGTAGGGCCGCACGGCCTCCAGGGCGTAAAGCGCCTCCTTCGCCGCCATCTCCGGCGTGTAGGCGTAGGAGAACCAGTATATCCCGAAGGGGATGCCCAGGCGCTCGCACTCGGAGGCGTTGCGCCCGAACTTCGGGTCAACGTTGCCCTGGCCGTAGCCCGCCCGCAGCATCGCGAACTCCACTCCCGCGGCCTTCACCGCGGCCCAGTCGATGTCGCCCTGCCACTGGGAGACGTCTATGCCCTTTTTGAATTTCGTATCCGGCGTAGTTACAACCTCCTTTTCCTCCTCGAACCAGAGGAGGAGATAACTATAGATCGTCCGGCCGTCGCCCTTTATGCGGGTGCTGCCGTCATAGCACCGGGCGCTCCCGCCACGAGGACGGGCAGGGTCGAGAGATAGTTTTCGCGCTCGAGGTCCGCGCGCATCCGGGGCGCGCCGCCCGTATACGGCGGGGCGTGGTCGTCAAAGAGCTCCGCACGGAGCAGTTTGCCGCTGTATATCATTTCACCACATTTGCCTTTCCGCCCTCTCAGAGGGCCTTGATCTTGTGCGCCATGGAAGACCAGAACTCCGCGCTCTTGTAGGCCTCGAGCGAGGCCGCGGGGACGAATATCTCCAGATCAAAGGAGCTGTCGTCAAAGACGGAGTAGTCGCCCAGGACGGGCGGGGTCTCCGAAAGGCAGAACACCCGTCTCAGCCCGGAGCCCGTTGCGGCGAAGGCGTAGGCGCCGATGCTCTCCACGCTTGCGGGGATATAGAGCTCATAGAGCGAAGGGCAGTTGCAAAAGGCCTCGTTGCCCAGCTGCACAAGGCCGGAACCCAGCTCCAGCTGCGAGAGCGAGCTGCAATAGCTGAACGCGCCGTAGTCTACGAGCCGCACCGAATCCGGGAGCCTCAGCTCCCGCAGGACGCCGCACCCGCCGAAGGCCGAAGTGCCTATCTCCGTCAGGGACTCGGGCAGGGAGAGCCGCGTGAGGCAGCAGCAGTAGACAAAGCACTGGTTGCTTATGCGCGTCAGTCCCTCGGGCAGATAGATGGGGTCCAGGGTGTAGCAGGTCGTGAAGGCGTAGTCGTCAATGCTGCAGTTCGGGATGGATACGCGGCGCAGGGAATAGCACTGGCCGAAGGCGTAGAAGCCGATGGACGTCAGCCCCGGCGGCATGACGGCGCAGCGCAGGCCGAAGCAGTTCACAAAGGCGCGCTCGCCCACCTCCGCAAGCCCCAGGGGCATGCTGATGGACTGGAGAAAGCTGCACCCCGCAAAGGCGCTTTTCCCGATCTTTATGCCCGCGCCCATATTTACGCGGTAGAGCCCGCAGGAGGGCGCGTAGCAGGACTCGCCGCCATTCAGGACGTTGAACTCCTCCCCGTCTCCGAGGATGACCTCGCAGTCCGGCGCGGGGCTGAGGCTGATGACGTAGTCGCCCGGCGCGGCATAGGTGTGCGCAAGGTCTACGCCGCCGTTCATCGGGTACGTCTCCGGCGCGGAGCCGTCTCCCCAGTCCACGCTGAGTCCGTCCGCCGCGCTCTGTATGAAGCGCAGGTGCAGCTCGGTGGGCGTTCCGTTCCCGGCGTTCAGATAGAGCCTTGTCACTCCGTCCTCCGTCGTGTAGACAGCGCCCACTTCCGCGGGGCGCCCGCCCGCCTTGAGCTCTTCCAGGCTCAGGCTCCAGCCCTGGAACACCAGCCCCTCATGGACCGGCGCCTCGGGCAGAGCCTCGAGCCCCGCCAGCTCCTCCAGCGTGTAGGCTGCGACGAGGCTGCCGTCGTAGTCGAAGAAGTTCACTTCCGAGTCAGCCAGGCTGCGGCCCATGCCGTCTATGAGACCCGCGTAAGCCCGGAAGGGCGCGGCCTCGTCCGGCCCCCGGCCGTACTTGGCCAGGGCCTCGCGTATGGCGGACTTCGTGTTCTCAAGATATGCCAGCTTATCCGCAGTCGTTCCCATCAGACCGCCTCCCCGTTTATCGCGTCGAGGACGGCGTCGATGTCGCCCAGGTTCGCCAGCGCCGCGGCGAGAGCCGCCTCGTCGCCCGTGTAGCCCGCCTCGACGGCGTATTCATATGCGCTCTTGCCGTCCGCCCCCGCCGGACCCTGCGGTCCGGTCTGGCCCGGCTCGCCCGGAGGCCCCTTGGGGCCGGTCTCGCCCGGTTCGCCCTTTTCGCCCTGCGGCCCCTGCGGACCCTGCGGCCCCTGGGGACCGGCGGGACCCTGGATGCTGCCGTTGTCCACCCAGGCGGAGCCGGACCAGATGCAGATGCTGTAGGGCGCGGCCTCGCCTATGCCGTAGGCGTCGCCCACCGCCGGGGCGGGGACCGCGGCCTCGAGCTCGGAGACAGAGGCGTAGTAGCCCAATATCTTGAAGCCGTCGCCCGGCTCGCCCTTTTCGCCCTGCGGTCCCTGGGGACCCGTCTCGCCGCGCTCGCCCTGGGGGCCTTGCGGGCCGGTGCCGCCCGGCTCGCCCTTTTCGCCCTGGGGGCCTTGCGGACCCGTCTCGCCGCGCTCGCCCTGGGGGCCTTGCGGGCCGGTGCCGCCCGGCTCGCCCTTTTCGCCCTGGGGGCCTTGCGGACCCGTCTCGCCGCGCTCGCCCTGGGGGCCTTGCGGGCCGGTGTCGCCCGGCTCGCCGCGCTCGCCCTGCGGTCCCTGGGGACCGGTGTCGCCCCGGGGCAGGACGAAGTCGAATATGGCGTGTGTCTCGTCGCCCACGTTCGTGACGGAGGCGGCGTCGCCCTTCGTCACCGTGCCTATCTCCACCGTGGCGGCCTCGCCCGGGGGACCCTGCACCAGCTTCACCGCGCCCAGCTCGCCCTCGAGCGGCGCCGGGGTGACGAGCTCCAGCTCCAGCGCCTTCACAGCACCACCTCCGACTCCGCGTCGTAGACCGCCAGCGCCTCCGGACGCAGCACGCCGACGACGTCGCCGCCCGCAAACTTCACGCGGACGTCCAGCGCCACGGAGCCGTTCGCCGGGAAGGCGAAGGTCTCCTCCTGGCTGAGCGGCAGGCGGAAGCTGTTGTCCTCCGGCTCGTAGCGGACCTCACCCGGATAGAGCTTACGCAGCCCGCCGCCCAGGCAGAACTCCACCGCCTCCACCTCCTGCGCGTCTATGAGCTCGCCGTCCAGCCGCAGGCGGACGGGTATCGCATAGGCGTCGCCCTGTTTAATCCTTGTCGCCATCTGTCACCTCACATATCCCGCGCCGCGCACGCGCAGGTCCACGGAGACCACCGTGGCCGTCGTGTCGGCCGTGTTGTTGGAGAGTTTGAGCTTGTAATAGGTGAATTTCTTCGCCTTGAGCTTTATCCGGTTCATCTCGGGGACGCCCGCGGCGTCGCCTGTGGAGAAGCTGCGCTCGGCAAAGTCGCTCGAGCGGTCGGTCTCCGCCGTGACGGCGAGGTAGCCGTGGTCCTCGGGCTTTATGCCCACCCAGAGCATGGCGGAGTATTTGCGCTTGAACTCCCGGTCGAAGGGCATGGAGCCGGACTCCCAGTAGGCGTCTATGGGCTCGCCCTCGTCGGAGAAATATTCGTCCGAAAAATGCCGCAGCTGGCCGTCCGAGGTGCCGTAGTAGAGCTCGTCCTTGTAATTTATGAGGCAGGTCGCCGCGAGGTTCGTGTAGACATACCAGGCGTCCGGCTCTATGCCGTGGACCAGCGCCGTGCCGTCCGCGCCGATGACGTAGTATTCGTGCGCGTACTTGTCGTAGAAGGTCCGGGCCGTGGCGAGGTCGAAGCTGCGGATGGTCTCGTCCACGCGCTGGGAGATGCGCTCGGCGTTGCGCTCGTCGCCGGTGATGTTCCCGGAGGAGCTGGCGGAGCGCCACTCGACGATGCTCCGCCCGTCGAGGGTCCGGGGCCGGTTCTCCACCAGCACCGCCTGGCCCGGCGCGCAGTTGCCTATGCTCCGGTTCACCGGCGTGACGTAAAAGCCCGCCGTCACGGAGCCGTCCGTCAGGGTTATCGCGCTGTAGCTGATGCTCCAGGCGCTGTCCAGCTTGAAGGCGAGCAGCCTGTCGTAGTGGCGGATCATCGCCGTTATGGGCGTGTTGGAGTCGCCCACGTGTACGACGCCCAGCTCCGGGAAGTAGTCCGCGCGCGGGGTTCCGTCGTAGTCCACGCCCGTGTGGAAGGCGCGGTTCGTGCCGTCGCCGTAGACGAAGATGCGCGAGTCCTGCGCCCCGTTATAGAGCTCGGCGTAGCGCATGGCGCGGATGTCCGCGGCCGTGTCCTCCGGGACCGTCCAGCCTATCTCGAGGCTGTTCACGCCCTCGGCGGGGGCTGTGGTGAAGGTGAGCTTGCCGCTTGCGGTGTCCGCGGTCCAGCCCGTCAGCTCTTCGCCCGTGGCGGTGGAGCGGACGTAGTCGATGGAGGCGAGTCCCCTCTCCGGCAGGACGAAAACCTTCTGCGTCCCGTCGGGCGAAAAGCGCGCGCGTCTCAGGCCGCAGAGCTTGTTTATCTGCTCGAGCGGCGTGCCGCCGCCCGCGGGCGGGACGGAGACCGCCACCATCGGCCTGTATCCCGCGACGTCCGAGAGCGACGAACCGTCCCAGACCTTGTACTCCGAGCCGTTTTGCAGGTACATGTTCCCGCCGAAGCCGAACATATGGACGTCGGAGGAGGTGTCTATCGCCCCGCAGGCGGTCTTGCCCCAGTCGCCGTCCTCCCGCTGCTCGAGCTCCCAGAGGTAGCCGTTGCAGGCCGCGCAGAGGACCTCCCTGCCGCCCACAAAGCCGGACCAGATGCCGCGCACGACGCTGTCCGCGCTGTTGCCCCTGGCCGTGACGGGGTGGAACTGCCAGCGGTAGCTCAGCTCCGTCCAGCGGGCGTAGAGGTTCGTGCTTCCGGTCGGCGTGTAGCTGTCCCCGGCTGCGCCGACATAGGCCCCGCCCGAGGAGGCCGTGTACCAGCCCGCAAAGCTGTAGCCCTCGCGCGTTGCGGCGGGCAGTTCGATGCTGCCGGGCGTCCAATGCGCATAGAGCGTGGTGTCCGCGCTGCCGGGGAAGGGTATGAGCCCCTTGCCGTCCGCGCCGTAGTACTGCGTCCCGCCCGAGGTGCTGGTGAAGTAGCCCTGGAAGGCCGAGGGGCAGCTCTGATATGTGCTCTTCCCGCCGCCGTCGTTGCTGTAAAAGCGGATGTCATAGCTCTTGTACGGCAGGTCTATGTCCGGCAGGGGCTCTCCCGTGTCCACGCTCACGGAGTCCGTGCCGCCGGAGCCGCCGTTTTTGTTGAAGCTCAGCGTGTAGCCGTTCGTATAGGCCCCGATGATGTCGCCCCTGTCGAGCGACGTATAGTTGTTTTGTATAGACGATGCACCGTTCCAGACGTAGAGATAGACGTCCCCCGCGGCGTACTGCGCGTCCGGCGCGCTTATCTCCACGCTGGGGCTGGTGAAGTAAAAAGTACCGTCCCTGGGCGTGGAAGTTCCCGCGTTTTCGTAGGCGGAGGATTCAGACGTCAAAAACTTATATGCAAGCGGCCTGGAAGAGCTTGCGTTCAAAATGCCCGCCGGGCCGTGTTTGAGCGTCACCTTGAGGTTTTTGACGCTCTCCTGGGGCTCGAAGCGGATGAGAAAGACATAGCTGCCGTTGGGGTAATCGGAATTGCCCTCTGCGTTGACGCCCGCCCAGCCGCTGCGGCCCTCGCCCGCGAGCTGCGCGCCGGTGTCGCTCAGCCACGGCTGAAATTCGCGCCCGTCCAGGAAGGTCTTGGAGTAGATGCCGTTTATGTAGCCTTTGGCCATGCCGCGCCCCCTCTCAGACCGCTATCCCGGCGAAGCGGTGGACGCCGCCGTTTTCGTCGCGGTAGTAATAGCCGATATAGCTCTCGCGGTTTGCGTAGCCGACGGAGACGGGCTCGCCCGTGAGCGTGAGATTGCCGAGGGCGTCCGCCTCGACGCCGGGGTACATCGTGAGCGAGGCCGTGCTCGCGAGCGCCTCGGTGAGCAGGACCTCCGTCGTGCCTGTGTCCACCTCGACGGTGTAGCCGCTCATGAGCCCGGCGATGCTGCGGCTGCCCGCCCTTTTCTTGAGCGCGCCGCCGTCCGTCACCTTGAAGTTGCGCATGACGGCTGCCTCGCCCATCTTGAGGGAGGCCTCGCCCTCCTGCGCCTCGTTGACGCCGAGCCATTTCTTGATCTGATAAACCGCCTCAGAGGCGGGGCTTATGATCTGTGCCATGACTGCCTCCTTTGCATGGGATAGGGGCCGGGCGCTGAGCCCGGCCCTTTTGGATCAGGCGGAATAGGCCTTTTCGACGACGGGAGAGGGATATTTCGCCTCGGTGAAGGCGTAGGCGCGGAGCGTCTGGCCCTCCTCGAGCGTGACGGAGGCCCCGGAGCTCACGAGGGAGCGGGTGCTGCTGTACCTGGGGTCCGTGCCGTCGGTGGTGACGTAGATGCTCGCGCCCTCGGCGGTCACGGATACGGAGGCCCCGGAGCCGCCGAGCGCCGGCGCGGCCTGCACGCTGCCGGCCGCGGCGTAGACATAGACGCCGTCGCACTTCTCCGCGAGGACGCCCGCCCAGTAGCGGACCCTGCCCTCGATGACGTTGCCGTCTATGCCCATGGGGTCCTTCTGGATCTTGTATTTGGTGAGCTTCTGGGCGAAGGGGCAGGCGTCCTTGTGCTGGAGGATGAAGTAGACGCCAGCGGGCATGTCCGCGTCGGGGACGACGTGGACGTCGAAGCCCGCGACTCGGGGCAGGCTGTTCTCGGTGAGGGCCTGGGAGCCGAGTTTTTCGAGGTAGGTGAGGTTTGCGAGGTTCGGGAGCATGGCGGCGTAGGTCTCGGCGATGAACATGCCGCGGCCCGCGCGGGGGACGTGGCAGTTGTTCATGTGGGAGGCCCCGGCCTGGATGAGACCCAGGAGGGTCTCAGCCGTGGGGGCCTCGCCGCCGACGACCTTGCCCGCGCCGTAGGCCCACTTCATCATGACGTAGGCCTCGGTCTCCGGGATGACGACGTCGCGGACCTGGACGTGGAGGCGCGCGGAGGCGTCCTTGACGTTGTACTGGTCCTGGGCGTTGCCCTCGTCGATGGAGCCGGTGAAGGAGCGGTCCCGCTCGATGCGGAAGGTCTGGACCCTGTCGCCTATCTCCTTTATCTCGCCGTAGCGGGAGGTGCCGCTCTTGACGTAGTCGTTCATCTCCATCTTGTCCACGGAGTAGACGGAGACCTCGTTGACGCCGGTGAACTCGACCTTGTCGCTCGTTGCCCCGCGCAGGAGGCTCTCACGGGCGAAGGCGTCGTCCACGTACTTGGAGAATTTGCTTGCAAGATTGATGGCCAAAAGGCATCTTCCTTTCGTAGTTGGATTGGATATGCCCGGCGTTCCGCTGGTCTGCCCCGCGCCGGAGGAAAGCGGGCGCTGGTCTCCCGCCCGCGGAGATCGGAATAATGGGGCCGCCAAGCCTCCCTTGCGCAAAGGGAGGTGGCACGGCAAAGCCGTGACGGAGGGATCGCAGACGGCGCACCCATTCACGATAAGAGGCGACCCCTCAGCCGCCTGCGGCGGCAGCTCCCCTTGCGCAGGGGAGCCTTTGCACTTTCCGCAGGCCGCACCGGCCACGCCGCGCCCTCAGATGGAGTTCCACCCGGCTTTTATCGGGTCGTAGGGCGGGTCGCCGCCGGCGGAGACGGCGCTGCCCGCGCTGCGGCGGGCGTTCTCGCGCTCGCGGCGCTCGCGCTCGAGCTCGGAGCGCAGGCGCGCGAGCTCCGTGTCCTTTTCCGCGGCCTCGCGGCGGCGCACATGCGCGGCATAGGCGTCCGTCAGGCTCGCGCCGCGGCGCACCTCCTCCCAGACCTCCTCGGGTATGGCCCCGCGGTCCCGCCGCAGCCGCGAGGCCGCCTCCGGAAAGCTCTTCACAAAGCTCTCGCAGTCCCGCCTGCGCCGCTCCTCGGGGCTCAGCTCCCCCGTCCCGCCCGAGCGCAGGGACTCTATCTGCCGGCTCGCGTCGCCGAGCTTTCCGCGGATGCGGTCGTAGTCCAGGCCCTTCTGCGCCAGCGCGATGAGCTCATCGCGCCCCACGCTCCGCTCCTCGCCCAGGTGCCGGAGCGTGTAGCTCTCCGGCTCCCGCTCCGGCTCCGGCTTCTGCGCGAGGCCCGGCTCGGCCTCGTCCACCACGCCCTGCATGATCTCCGCCGCGTCTATCTCCCACTCGCCCCCGGCGGTGAGGCTCACGCTGTTTTCCTCCATAGTCCTCCCTTTCTCAGGCGGTCTCCGCCTGTGCGCCCGCGGCAGCGCGCCGCGCCGTTATCGCGTTTATCAGGCCCTGGCGGTCCGTTATGTAGCCGTCCGGTACCCGCTCCAGGTATTCCAGGACGTCTATGTGTCCCTGGGCCAGCAGGTTGTCCATCGTCTGCGTCGCGGCGATCTCGCTCCAGTAGGCCGCGGTGCCGACGTCCAGCTTCAGCCGCAGCGGCAGCTCGCGCAGGCCCGTGAAGTCGAAGAGCACCGAGATCTTCCCGTTCTCCGCCCTGGGCAGCGCGTCCCCGGCGAAGTCCAGGACCTCCTCCGGCACCTCCGCCACGGGGTCTATCTCCGCGGGGCGCAGGCCGTAATAGCCGCTCATGAAGTCCATGTAGATGCTGCCCAGGTCCTCAATGCTCTGGTAGAGGTTCTGCCGCGTTATCTCGTTCGGCGTGGCGGCGGCCCGCTGCAGGGCGATGATGGCCGAGGTGTTGTCCGGCCTCGCCTCGCCGAGGGCGACGCTCGTCGCGCCGAGGTTCGTCTGCGTGAGGTTCTGCGTCAGCTCGATGAACTGCGCGATCTGCGGCGAGATCTGCGCCGGACCCAGCACGCGGGCGACGTTGTCCACGCCGCCGCCGTTCACGCCTATGGCCCGGCCGATGCCGTTGTCCCAGCGCGGGACGCGGGTCTTGTCGTAGACGATCTTGGGGTAGGCCGTGGCCATGAGGGATATCATGCTCATGGCGAAGAGCTTGTTTATATACACCTGGTTCGGGATGAGCCCGGTCAGCAGGGCCTGGCCGTGGTAGCTGTCCTGGACGTAGTCCCAGCAGAGCCAGGTGACGGGGTAGAGCTTGAGGCCGAGGTCCCAGGGCCTGCGTATCATGACGCCGCGCGCGCACTCGCAGGCCCAGACGGTGCCGGTCTCCTCCTCCTTCCAGAGCCGGAGGATGACGGTGGTCTTTTCGCCGGTGTCCTTGTAGGCGTCCATGAGCTGTTCGTCCGTGTCCTCCTTGAGGGCCTCCCAGTCCGGGCAGCCGAGGCGGCGCGCCCTCTCGCGGAGGGCTTCGGTCATCTCGCGCCGCTTTATGAGGATGTAGGGCTGGGTCTGGACGTTCCGGTCCGCCGTGTTGCCGAAGCCGATGCGAGTGTTCTGCACCACCTCCGTGACCACGGCGCCGCGCCTGCCGTCGCCTGCGTCGGCCTCCGGGTCCCACCAGGTGTAGGTGGCGCCGTCGCCGTCCACGGCGGCGTTGCGCATGTACTCCTTGAGCAGCCAGGGCAGCTTGTTCCGCTCGAAGAGCGCCTCGAACTCCGCGTTGATGACGTCCGCGGCGCGCCTGAGCCCCCGGTCCCCCGCGCCCGAGGGCAGGGGCGAGCACTTGAGCTGGAGCTTGTCGCTCGTGATGGACGCCACGGTGAAAAGCGTCACGCGCTTGAGGAAGTTGAACTGCGGCGTGGGCAGTCCGTTACTCTCGACGCCCTCCCACTGCTTGCCGATGAAGAAGTTCTCGTTCACGCGGACGGTGTCGTCGAGCTGGATGCTGTCGTTGTAGGCGAGCATTTTCTCATACTCGCGCCAGACCGAATCTGCGGTAAGTTCCTTCGGCTTCATGCTCACACCTCCTCGCCGGGCCTGCGGCGCATGTCGGCCTCGCCGTAGGCGAGTATGCCTGAGAGCGCCTCCTCAAAGCGGCGCTGCTCGCGCGCGGCCCTCTCGCACAGGGCGTCGAGCTCGGGCTCGGTGAGCTCCCGCCAGTCCGCGCCCTCCCGGGCGTCCAGCGCCCTGAGGCAGCGCGAGAGCGAGAGCGCCGCCGCCACGCTCGCCGCGGCGCAGATGAGCGCGGCGATAAGCAGAATGATCTCCATTTTCCGTCCTCCTGTAAAATCAAAATTCCAGATATCCACGGTTCGGGCTGCCGCCGGTCATGAACTCGTCATAGTCCTCCAGCGGCTCGCCGTCGTCCTCGCGGGAGGGCGCCGGGGCGGCGCTCTCGGCGGCGAGGGTGCGGCTTATGCAGTAATAGCGCACGGCGTCCACGCGGTGGGTGACGTCGTGGGGCTCGCGGGCGCAGTCGTTGGGGTTGGTCTCGTCGGCCTGGATGTCCCGCAGGTCCTCTATGGTGTTTCGGCAGCTCTTGAAGAACATGAGCATCGGCCTCTCCTCCCCGCGCCTCGCGAGCGCCTCCTTAATGAGCAGGTGGCCCTGCACGCGGTTGTTGTCGGCCTTCACGATGGGCACGCCGCAGTCCATGAAGATCTCGGCCATGGTGCGGCCGGTGTCCTTCTGCCGGTTCCACATGTCCGGCGGCGCGAAGGTGACCTCGATGCGCTCCCCGGGCAGGGTGTGGGAGAGCATGGCCTCCGCGGCCTCGCGGACGATGAGCCCGGGGGCGGAGAACTCGCGGTACATCCAGCTGCGCCCCTCCCCGTCCACGGCGAACCAGGCGCAGGCAAACATGTCGAGACCGTAGTCAAAGGCTCTGTATCTCTTCCAACTGTCCGGCAGCTTGAACGGCTCGACAATGTTCGCCCCGCCCGCGAGCTCGGGGAAGTAGCTGCCCCCGAGCGCCTCCCAGTCCCCGTAGCGATAGGCGCGGCGCAGGTCCTCGGGCATGGAGGAGAGCATCCTCACATACGCGGGCGAGGAGCGCAGCAGCGCGGTGTTGTCCTCGACGGTGGCGGGGATGAACACGTAGTCCTCCGGGTCCTCGCCGGCCTCGGGGTCGTCCGCGTCGGTGATGAAGTCGCGGTCGATGAAGAGGCGCTTCACCCACCGGTGGCCGACTCCGCCGGGGTTGCAGGTGATGTACATCCGCTTGGGGAAGTCGTTCACGCCGCGGAGCAGCCCGCCGAGGAACTGAAAGGCGCGCCAGGTGAACTGCGTGGCCTCGTCGAGGAATATCCAGTCGTATTCCTGCCCGTTGTACTCCAGCTCCGAGTTCTCGCCCGCCCAGTGTCCGAAGTGGATGAGGCTGCCGTTTGAGAAGCTGATGGAGTGGAGCGAGCCGTTGTAGGAGCAAAACTCGGGGTTTATCATCCTGAGCATCGGCTCTATGTGGTTCGACTGGAGCTCGGGGTAGGTGCGGCGGAGGATGAGGATGCGGATGCCGGCGTAGTTATAGGCGCCGAGCAGGGCCTTGGTGCGCACGGCCCAGGTCTTGCCGCCGCCCTTCGCGCCCCCGTAGGCGGTGTAGAGCTTGCGGGAGGCGAAGAACAGCTTCTGCTTGGGGTTGGCCTCGCCGGGGTCCCAGACATATTCTCCCGTCATTCTGCGGCCCCGCTTCCGACGCCCTCCAGCCTTATGACCAGGCGTTTTTCGGCCCCGGCGCCCGCCTTGTCGGCGTAGCCGCCGTTTTTCTCCTGCTTGAGCGCGTTCATGCAGCCCGTGGCGCGGCCGGACTCGGTCACCATCTGGTTTTCCAGCCAGTCCATGCGCCGGAGCCGCGCGCGCTCGAGCTCGGGCCGGTAGCGCGCGTCCGCGAGATACGCGGCGTATTTTTCCTCGCTCAAGCCCAGCTCGAGCAGCATGCCCGCCTCCGTGGGAAAGCGCCCCTCGGCCTGACGGCGCTCGAAGTAGCGCTCTATCCTCTCCCGGAGCTGGGCCGCCGTCTCCTTCCTCGGCCTTGCCAAGTCCTCACCTCCCGACAAGGCGCCAATATACAGGCTTTCAAAAAAAGCGAAAGGGCGTTTGCAAAAAAAATTTCCCCGGGCGCCGAAGCGTCCGGGGAAGCGGGTGTTCAGTTGGGGCCGGGCTCACTCTGTCGCGACGTCGTAGCCCTCGTCGGCGAGGCGCTTTAGCAGCGAGGCGCTGTGCTCCTCGCCGCCGACCTCGCAGGCGATGTGCACGAGTATCTCGCTGGGCGAGAGGGTGGGACAGAGCCTGTCGTGGTTTATCGTCATAATGTTCGCGCCGGTGTCTGCTATAATGTGGAGCAGGCGCATGAGGCTGCCCGGCGAATCCGGCAGGCGGGTGGCGAACTTGATGCGCCTGTGCCTGGAGACGAGGCCCAGCTCTATGACGCGGTGGATGAAGCTGACGTCGATGTTGCCGCCGGAGAGGAGGCAGACGGTCTTTTTGTCCGCGGTGTCTATCTTGCCGGAGAGCACGGCTGCGAGGGAGCTCGCGCCGGAGGGCTCGACTATCTGCTTTGTGCGCTCCATGAGCAGCAGAATGGCGGCGGAGATGTCGTTGTCGGAGACGGTGACCATGTCGTCGGCGTACTTCATAATCTCGGCCACGGTCTTTTCGCCGGGGCACTTGACGGCGATGCCGTCCGCGATGGTGGAGACGCGCTCGCTCTCGACGCGCCTGCCCTCGTGGAAGCTGCGGTAGACGGCGTTTGCGCCCTCGGCCTGGACGCCGATGACCTTTACGCGGGGGTTCGCCTGCTTTATGCAGGCCGAGACGCCCGCCAGCAGCCCGCCGCCGCCGACGGGGACTACGACGGTGTCCACCGTGGGCAGCACGCTGAGTATCTCGAGGCCGACGGTGCCCTGACCGGCCATGACCTCGTAGTCGTCAAAGGGGTGCAGGAAGGTGGCGCCCTCCTCGGCGCATATCTCCATGGCCTTGGCGTAGGCGTCGTCATAGCACTCGCCGCAGAGGACGACCTTGGCGCCGTAGCCCTCGGTGGCCTGCACCTTGGCGATGGGCGCGGCCTTGGGCATGACGATGGTGGCGGGGATGCCGTGGCTGTGCGCGGCGAAGGCCACGCCCTGGGCGTGGTTGCCGGCGGAGGAGGCCACGACGGCGTTGAGCTCCCCGCGCTCGAGCAGCGCGCCTATCTTGTTGGCCGCTCCGCGTATCTTAAAGGAGCCGGTCTTCTGCCTGTTTTCGCACTTCATCCAGACCTCTCCGCCCGCCATGTTGGAGAAGGTGGAGCTGTAATCGAGCTCGGTCTTGTGTATGATGCCCTCGAGCCGCTTTGCCGCGCGCTCGAAGTCCTTTAATGTGAGTTCCATAAGGGTTCGCCTCCCTGAGCCGCGGCAGGCGCGGCGTATTTGGGTCTCTGCCCTAATAATATCCTGCCCCCGGCCTCAAGTCAACCGCTTCCCGCGCGCAAAAAATTTGCCCCGCGCCCTTGCGAAACCCGGGAAAGCCGCTATATTTCATACTCATCATGAAATACAGGAGGCACAAGCATGGCCGCATACGACAAGAACGTGGACTATTCCGACCTCATCGCCGCGGAGGCCGCCAAGGGCGTGAACGCCGACAGGCAGCTGCTCGCGGAGCTGGAGGCCGCGCGCAACGCCAAGATATCGGGCGAGAACCTCAATTACGCCCAGACCAACGTCTACACCCAGGAGCTCGGCAGCCCCCCGCACTACTACACCGCCGAGGACCAGAGCGGCTACATAGACGAGATCTACGCCGCGGCGGAGCGCCAGGCGCTCTCGGCACTGGAGGGCGCTTACCGCGAGCAGCTGGCCGCCTACGACAGCGAGGCCGCCGCCCTGCCGGGCCTCTACCGTGAGGCGAAGGACCGGAGCGCCGCCTCCGCCGCCGTGACGCAGCAGAGCATGAACGAGCGCTTCACGGCCTCGGGCCTCAACTCGGGCGCGCAGGGCCAGGCGGCTCTCGCGCTGGGCATCGCCGCGCAGGGCGAGCTCGCGGGCCTGGACGCGGAGCGGGCCTCCCGCCTCGCGGACATAGAGTCCCGGCGCGCCCAGACCAAGGCGCAGTACCAAAGCGCCGTGGCCCAGGCCATTGCGCAAAACGAGATAGAGCGCGCCAACGCCCTCTATCAGGAGGCCGTCCGCGTGGACAACAGCTTCGCCGTCATCGACGCCGAGCTCCTCGAGCAGCTGACCGCCTCCACCACCGCGGCCCAGGCCGCCGTCTCGTCCTACGTGCCCTCCGGCACGGGCACGGGCACCGGCACGCAGACCAAGGTCCTCAGCGGCTACGAAAAGACCGCGGCCCAGGTCAGCGGCGCCAGGACCACGGCCTCCAAACTCGCCATAATCCAGAACGCCCTGAGCTCCGGGGCGATAACCTCGGCCCAGGCCGGCCTCCTGCGCTCGCAGTACGGCCTGCCCTCGGCCGGCGTAATAACGCCTGTCTCCGGTGGCGGCGGCGGCAAGGTCACCGCCGCCACCAAATAGGCCCGCGCCGCCTGGTCAGTTCAGCCACACTCCTCCGGCGGGACCCCATTGCGGCGCGGCGCCTTTGTCCCTGGTCTGACCTGAGTCATTCCCCGTCATTCTGGCCAGACCAGGGCCTGACTATTTGGAGAAGCTGCTAATTGTCAAGGGGCTGACAAAGGGCTAAAATCAGTATAGGCGGCAGTGCCGTCTATACTGATTTTATGCGGTTTCACCGCGGGAGGAGAGCAAAAAGATGGCAGATAACGGCGTAATCAGGCGCAAGGCGCGCGGCGCCCAGCTCATATACGAGGACCTTCTCGAGAGGCTGGACATGAGACCCATCCCCACCACCTTTGTGGCGGACGAGGGGCGCAAGGGCATGCTCTCGCGCACCTGCTTCACCTCGAACCCCTTCCCCGTTCCGCTGAACGTGGTCCTCACCAAGCTGAGGATACCCGCGGTGCAGAAGCTCTTTGAAGACGAGATTATCCCCCAGACCAGCGCCATAGCCGCGGTGCTCGCCGCGTGCAGCACCGCCGCGACGGAGATCGGCGCGCTGCGCGGGGACGACGTCTCCGGCGCGCAGATCCGCTGCGACCTGGTCTTTGCGGGCCTCCAGGCCGTCAGGCTGTACATGTCCGACCACAAGCACTGCAAGGAGTTCACCCGCTCCCGCGTGCAGTCGGCCATCCGCGTGAACAACGCGCTCAACGGCTCGATGCACAAGTTCCGCGCGCGCGACGGGCGCGACGTGTCCTTCCACGTCTACTACCAGAGCCAGCAGGAGCGCCTGGTAAAGGCCCTGGGCCTCGCGAAGCCCTCTTCCGAGTACGGCTTCTTCACTATGAAGAAGGACCTCAAGGAGATCGCGGCCAAGGTCGCGACGATGGACGCCATGGAGCTCGAGGACCTGAGCTTCGACTGCGGCGCCTGCGGCTGCATGATCCGCAGCCGTGAGGAGTGGGAGGCCAGCGAGGTCGGCAAGGCGGTCATCGCCATGCCGCTCATCCGCACGGAGAAGCTCGCGGAGTCCGAGGCGCCCGACTGGGGCCGCCCGACCTCCCGCGGCCCGCTCTCCGGCATCCGCGTGCTGGACCTGACGCACATCATCGCGGGCCCCGCCTGCTCCCGCATCCTGGCCGAGTACGGCGCGGACGTGCTGCTGGTGCGCCGCGGCGACTTCAAGCACCAGGAGCAGGCCATGCTCGAGTTCGACGGCTGGGCTGGCAAGCACTCCATCCAGCTCGACTTCAACGTCCCGGAGCAGCTTGAGCGCGCAAAGCAGCTCATCCGCGAGGCGGACGTGGTCACCTACTCCTACCAGAACGGCTGCATGGACAAGTTCGGCCTCTCCGAGGCGGACATCCGCGCGCTGAACCCGAACGTCATATACGCCAACCTCAACTGCTTCTCCGACACGGTGTGGAAGGAGCGTCCGGGCTGGGCGCCCTGCGCCGAGGACATCACGGGCCTCTCCGTGCGCAACGGCTCGCTCGAGCAGCCGAAGAACCTCAACGGCGTGCCGCTGGACTACTTCCCCGGCTTCATCCTGGCCCTCGGCACCCTGCGCGCCATCGCGCAGCGCCTGAAAGAGGGCGGCGGCTACAAGGTCACCACCTCCCTCACCCGCGGCGCGCAGTACCTGCACGAGTGCGCCGACCTCTGCGAGAGGGAGACCCGCGCCGTGCACACCAGCTCCGTCGCCGTCCGCAGCAAGGACAAGGTCTGGGACAGCGTGTTCCAGTACGTCAAGGGCTGCGCCACGGGCGGCGAGTGCGGCTTCTCCGCGCCCCCGGTCGTGAACACCGCCTACCCCGCCGACGAGCGCAACCTCGTCTTCACCGACGGCTGCACCGGCTGGAGCCAGCAGCGATAAAAACGCAAAAAAGCCGCCCCTCAACTGAGGGGCGGCATTTTTTTATCTCTCTCTCACGTCAGGAGGCGATGCGCCTCGCGCCGACGTACATGCGGGAGTAATAGCTCTCGTCCAGGCCGGAGATGGTGACGTAGCCGCAGCCGGAGCTGCTGTGGATGAACTCGCCGTCGCCTATGTAGATGCCCACGTGGCCTATGCTCTCGGAGGAGCTGGCGAAGAACACCGCGTCGCCTATCTGCAGCTCACTCTTGTCCACCGCGACGCCGTTGGTGTACATCGAGGCGGCGGTGCGGTTCACGGTGTAGCCGAAGTTCTTGAAGACGTAGCTCACGAAGCCGGAGCAGTCGAAGCCGGAGGGGCTGGAGCCCGCCCAGACATAGGGCGTGCCGAGGAACTGCTCGGCAAAGGCGACGATCTGCTCGCCGATGGAGCCGGCGGCGGGCGCCTGGCTCGGATCGGGCTCGGTGAAGGAGACATAGTCGCCGCGTATGTAGCCGGTCTTGCCGCCGGCGGAGACCTTGTACCACTCGCCGTCCACGCCGAGGATCTCGACGCTCTCGCCGTAGGTGGTGACGCGGACTATCTCGCTGTCGGTCCCGGCCGCGGCGCGCATGCGCACGTCGGAGCCGTCCACCCGGCCCTGGGCCGTGAGGTCCATGGTCTCGGAGAAGCTGAGGTAGTCGGCGGACATGTATCCGCTCTCCCCGTCGTAGTTGACCTTGTACCAGCCGCTGCCGGTGTCGGCCTCGACTATGAGGGCCGTGCCTTCGCTTACCGTGGCGATTATCGCGTTGCCGGTCCCGGCTCCTGTTCTGAGGTTCACCGCCGTCGTGGTCTCGGCGCCGCCGATGCAGTCGGCCTTCGCACCCACGATGAGCGCGCAAACACACAGCGCCCCTGCTGCCAGCGGACGCACTATTCTCTCTCTCATGGAAATAACCTGACCTTTTGAGTTATTTGGAGGCCAAGGCCCGGTCAAGCCACACGGACGCCACGTCCATGGCGGCGTACAGGCTGTTCTTCTCGCTCTTCTTTACCACCCGGTCCCGGCTCTTGAGCTCGGGGTCGGTCAGCTGGAGCTGGACCGCGACCTTAGTGGCAACCTCCATATCCTCGACCTTCTTCGTCTCCAGGATCTGCATCATGATGATGTACTTGTCGGCCATACTGCCGAAATAGATGATGTTGTCCTTGCGGCGCAGAGGGTGTCCCTTGTACACAAGCTCTTTGGATGCTGCCATGTTTAATAACCTCCCAACGTTGTAACCGAATTGTAACTCGTTATTTCCGTTTTGTCAACCTTTATTCACGAAAATGTAGGCCGGTATATTTTACCGGCCCACATGACGCACTGATTTTATCTCTGACTCAGCCGAACACACCGCCGTTGGCGGGCGGCTCGACGGGCTCCACGGGCTCGACGGGCGGCTCGGTGGCGACGGGGCTGTCCGTGACCACGGGCGCGGTGGAGACGGACGGGCTCTCGCTGACCGCGGCGTCGGGGCTTGCGGAGGCCTCCGGCTCCTCGGACGGGCTGGGGCTGGGATTGTCCTGCTCCTCCTTGGCCTCGGTGAGGTCGCCGAAGATCTGCGTGTCGCCGCCTATCCAGTCGGCGGCCGGGAAGCTCTTGTACTCGAGCCCGGCGTGCACCTGCTGCATGACGCGCCTCCAGACCTGGGCGGCGGGGTTGCCGTAGACGTACATCTGCTCCGGCTGGTCGAAGCCGGTCCAGACCACGCCGACGTAATAGGGCGTGTAGCCCGCGAACCAGCGGTTCCAGTTGTAGGAGGAGGTGCCGGTCTTGCCCGCGATGGCCTGGCCGGAGAATATGGACTCGCTGCCGGTGCCGTAGTTGGCGGCGGAGAAGAGCAGAGAGGTGATGTTAGTGGCGGTGCTGGACTTCATGGCGACGTGGGTCTTGGGCTGGTTGTCGAGCACGATGTTGCCGGCGGCATCCGTGACGCGCGAATAGGTGCGGGCCTCGGTGAAGATGCCGGAGTTGTCGAAGGTGCAGTAGGCCTGGGCCATCTCGAGGACGCTGATACCGTTTGTGAGCTCGCCGAGGGCGAGGGAGGCGTAGTTGTAGTCGTCGGGCACGAGGCTGGTGATGCCCAGCTTGTTCTTGAGGAAGTTGGTGGAGGCGTCGAGCCCCAGCTTGTCGAGCACCTGCGCGGCTACGGTGTTCAGCGAGAGGCGCACGCCGGTGGCGATGTCTATTATGCCGCGGTACTTGAAGTCGGAGTTGTTGGGGTACCACTGGTTCTGGGACATCTCGACCTCCTCCCTGGGCGCGTCGTTGACGAGCGTGGAGGGCGTGATGAGGCCGAGCTCGATGGCGGGCGCATAGACGGCGAGCGGCTTGAAGGAGGAGCCGGGGGCGCGCAGCGCGTCCGTGGCGCGGTTGAGCACCAGGTTGCCGGTCTTTTCGCCCACGCCGCCGGACATGGCCACCACCTCGCCGGTGTAGGGGTCCATGATGACCATCGCGGACTGGAGCTGCTGGTCGTTGGCGCGGTAGGGCTTGGGGAAGTTCTCAACGTCGAGATAGACGTTGTCCACGCACTCCTGGATATAGGGGTCGAGGCAGGAGTAGACGCGGTAGCCGCCGTTGTAGAGCAGCTGCCTTGCGGTGTCCTGGCTTATGCCCTTCTGCTCCATGAGGTCCTCGGTGACGTCCTTGATGACGGCCTCGACGTAGTAGCTGTAGATCTCCTGGTCGGCCACCTCGTTGTCGGAGCGGGTGAATACGAGCTGCTCGTTTTTGGCCTCCTCGTACTCGTCGTAGCTGATGTAGCCGAGCTCGTACATGCGGCGCAGCACGGTCTCCTGGCGCTCCTTGTTGTTCTCCTCGCTGTAGAAGGGGCTGTAATAGGTGGGCAGGTTGACTATGCCGACGATGGACGCGCTCTCGGCCAGCGTGAGCTGGGAGGGCTCCTTGCCGAAGTATTTCTGCGCGGCGGTGTAGATGCCGTCGCAGCCCTCGCCGAAGTAGACGGCGTTGAGGTACCACTCGATTATCTCGTCCTTGTCGTACTTCTTCTCGAACTCGAGGGCCTGGAAGATCTCTATCAGCTTGCGCTGCACGGTGACTTCCTTGTTGCCGGTGAGGTTCTTTATGAGCTGCTGGGTGATGGTGGAGCCGCCGAAGGAGTCGTCGCCGCCGGTGAGCATGGTGAACATGGCACCGACGGTGCGGTACCAGTCCACGCCCTTGTGCTCGTAGAAGCGGTGGTCCTCGATGGCGACGAGGGCCTTGACGAGGTAGTCGGGGATGTCCTCGAGGTCGACCCAGATGCGGTTTTCGGAGCCGTGGAGCGTGGCGAGCTCCTTATATTCTCCCGCGCTGGTCTCGCAGTAGATGATGCTCGACTCCGAGAGCTGATAGTCGGAGAGCGAGACGTCTATGTCCTCGGTGAGGCAGGTCTTGACATAGAAAGCGAACACGCAGGCGAGCAGCAGCGTGGTCGTAAGTATTACGAGGAGGACGGTGACTACTATCTTAGCCACGAGGCCGACGGCGCCGACTACGGTATCGGCGGCCGTATCCGCGGCCTTTCCGGCGTGAAGTTTGAATTTGGGTTCTTTGTCCATAGGTAAGCCTGCACCTCCGTGCACAGGGTGCGAGTATGATGAAGGGGGCACTCACACCATTCTAAAGTAAGAGTATATCACATTTGGTCGAAAAGGAGTAGAGGGTTTGTAAACTTTTGCGCGGCGTATTATTTTTGCCCTTTTGTGGGATAATTTAGCCGAAAGGGGGGCAAAAGATGAAGCTCTGGATAAAGCTCGGCGGCACGGCGCTCATGGCGTGCACGGCGGCCGTGTGCGCGTGGGCGGCGCTGGGCGGCATAACGGGCCAGGCGCCCGAGCGCGAGAACACGGCGGCGGCGTACAGCTACGTGCCCAGCTGCTCTCTTGCGGAGGCGGAGTACGTCCTGCGCGAGTACGACGGCTGCGTGGCGGTGTTCGCCTCGGTGGGCGACACCTCGCCCATCACGCTGACGGACATCGAGGTCGGCACGCTGCGGGACGCGGACCGGCAGATACTCAGTACGGGCCTGGCCGTAGCGGACCGCGAGGAACTGCTGACCCTGCTGGAAGACCTCGGCACCTGAGAACAGTTTTCCATCCGCGGCGGAGAAAAATACGATTGATTTATTGCGGTGTATGAGTTACAATAGTGCCAGAAAGATAGACGGAGGGGCAGCCATGGGCGAAGATTTCGGCAGCACGTACATCACCATCGAGGACGAGGAAGGCAACGAGTTCGAGCTCGAGCAGCTCGCCACCATGGAGTTCAACGGCCAGGAATATTCGGCATTCCTCCCCGCCGACATGAGCGAGGACGACCCCGACTACGGCTATATCATCCTGCGCATCGAAGAGGAGAACGGCGAAGAGGTCTTCTGCTCCGTCGATGACGAGGATGAGCTCGTCGCTGTTTATGACAAGTTCATGGAAGAACTCTTCGGCGATGAGACAGACGATGAGGAGGGGGAATAAGTTCCCCGGACGCGGCATAGGCTTTAATGCCTGGGCGCGGCCATATGTTTTCATCCTGCCCTGTTTGCGGATGTTTTAGGGCCCTTTTAAACCCACATTACTAATAAGGGATGCCACATTCCTGCGTGAATTGCAGGCCTCCCGGCTCCCCCCTCGAGCGGGGTGTTGGAAGTTGGAAGCGTGGAAGCACAGGAGAGGTGACCCACCTGCCGGAGACGTGCAGGTTATAATAGGGTCCCCACGGCAGCGGCGGGGAGCCGGCGGCTTTTAGCCGCCGGCTTTTTATTTGCCCGGTGAATTAAATCATACAAAAAGAGCCCGCCTCATTCGAGTCGGGCTCTTTTTTCATGTGAACCAGATATTCGTGCAGAAGAGTATGAACAGTATGGCAGCGACGGAAAAGGCCACGCAAATCAGCAGGGCGGCTTTGACCGCGCCCCAGGCAAAGGCCCGGGATTCCTCCTTCGTCAGATGCAGCGGCTCCTTTTCCGGTTCAGAGGAGTTCTCGCCGCCGGGCGCCGCCGTGTGCCAGGGCATGCCCTCAACGTTCATCCTGGCGACTACCCTGCCGTCATCGTCCTCATACCGCCTTTTTTTCTTCATCCTTTTCCACCTTCGGCTTGGCGCCGCTCTTTGCCTGGGCCATGGCGGCCTCAGCGCGTCCTGCGCGCTCTGCATCGTTATAGAGGTGGCAGGCGCACCAGTGCTCCGGCTCGACCTGTGTCCACTCCGGCACCGCGTACTTGCAGACCTCCATGCACTTGTGGCAGCGGGTGTGGAACTTGCAGCCGGCAGGCGGGTTCGCCGGGCTGGGCAGGCTGCCCTGCAGGATGATGCGCTGCATCTTCACATCCGGGTCCGGCACCGGTATGGCCGAGAACAGGGCCTCAGTATAGGGGTGCAGCGGCTTTGAAAAGATCTTATCCGTGTCCGCGTACTCCACCATCGAGCCCAGGTACATGACGCCGACAGTGTCCGAGATGTGCTCAACGACAGACAAGTCGTGCGAGATGAACAGGTAGGTGAAGCCGAAGTCCTTCTGCAGCTGCTTCAAGAGGTTTATTATCTGCGCCTGGATGGACACGTCCAGCGCCGAGACCGGCTCGTCGCAGACGATGAAGTCCGGGT
>ENA-OZIL01000214-OZIL01000214.1-human-gut-metagenome-genome-assembly--contig:-NODE-214-length-31264-cov-10.176744_pt1 | contig 31264 bp, 36 predicted proteins | sample MGYA00244057_ERZ653706 | MGnify/ENA primary metagenome ERZ653706 (study PRJEB26926, sample SAMN06165266) | human gut metagenome | biome: ENVO:00009003; feature: ENVO:2100002; material: ENVO:00002003...
GGTCAGGGTGTAGGACCACCAACGGTCAAGGTGTCGTTTAGGCCCGGCGTACGCAGACGAAGAAAGCATTACATTTAATGCGAAAACGAAATAGAGGCGTTCAAGAATGAAGATTAGGAAGTACGAATTGCTGCCTTATGGATGTGCCTAGATTAGCTGATGAATCGATAGCTCTAATCTCGGCTTTAGTAGACAAAATAGAATGTGTGAAAAACGATTAACCCGCTCAAGTACAATGTACATGAGCGGGCCTACTCTTCATACACTATATTATTCTTAATGTAAGAATGTACTCATTTTAACAAACATGGTATTCTCTGAGTATATATGTGCATGTTCCATGTAAGTGATTCATTACCGATCTCGGATCATCAACCAGCAGTTTTAACGGATTGTCTTTCTCTATGATAGGAATACCTTCTTGGAGTCGTGCAACATTCTTTGTCATAAAGCGCTCTTCCGAAACTTCTGTACCTTTTTCTCTTGATGCCATTGATAACATTGATCGATATTCACTTTCAGTTATCTCAGTAGTAAATCCACGGCGATGAAATAACATCAGTCTGTCTTCATCTTCGCTTGTGAGCCGAGAATAGACATCGGATGAAGATAACACTTCATATGCCTTTTGCTTATTATTTGAAGTATAGATTACCTCCCCATCTGATACAGTTTCAAATTCTTGATAGTGGGAAAGTCTTTTATGTGCTGTAACAATATAATCGGCAACATACCCTTTGAGATCACTTTCATTAAATGTATCAATCTGTGTCCAAAATGCTCGATCAGTAAATCTTAGATATTCATCATTTTGGGTATGCCTTTCTATATGGCGGGCAAGAGTCTTGGAGTTTGGATATGTGGACTTATCTAACTTTATTAGTTCAGCCGACAACATTTCTGCCATCTTATCAAAAATAGCAACGTGTCGGTTAAAAATCACTTGCGTGTATGCAAAATATTTGCTTATTAGATACTGATCTACAACAGAAATTCCTTTTGGCCGAATACCAACAATATCTATTCCATTATATTTCTTAACTGCCAAATTTCGTAATAATAAGCCTAGTTCAAATCCTCCATAACTAGTCCCGGAAAATGTTGCGTCACGCATGACATAGTCAATACCATCGGCATCTAATTCAGAATGTATTAGTTGTACCATTGCAGAAATTGAAGGATTTCTATCAACGCAGCCAACAATTATATCCTCAATATCATGCAAGTCAATAAAGGGACAATATTCTTCAATAATGCTTTTTATGTCAGGGTCGTTCTCAATCACAAGGGTGCCTATTGTTTCGTGATGCATGGGTTTAGAATATCTGCTTTTCATATAATCAATAGGCCGTTCCTGATCACTACTCAATTCATCTATCTCTTTTTTTACTCTTTGGTTATGATCTAAAAGTTTATCATCATTTTCAAACAAGTTTTGCATATATACATATTCAGTAACATGAGACAATGGATAATGTCCTATATCGTGTAGAAGTCCTGCCAATCTCAGTACCTGTCTCTGCCCATCAGAAAATACAACACTATAGTTCTCATCCTTTAAATTGGATGCCATTAGATCAACAATATGCATTACTCCAAGTGAATGCATATACCTAGTGTGTTCAGCCCCTGGAAAAACCCAGTTTGTAAGACTTAATTGTTTTAAGCTTTGCATTCGCTTAAAAATCGGCAATTCAATTATTTTTTGCTCAACTCGAGTTAGGTCAATAAAGCCGTGGACAGGATCAAGAATCCTGTCCACAAACTCAATTCTATAATCATTTTGAAGTTTATCTCTCTCTTCTTTAGTAAACTCCATATATTACACGCCCACCCTAATCGTGTTAACAATTTCCATTGCTTGATAGTTTGCATCTTTATTGGATAAATATGGCTTCCTTTTCATTAATTCATTAATTATGTCATCTTGTCCAAAGCGAAGGACATTCTTCAAGTAATGCAAAGAAGCAATACACTCCACCCAAGCAACGCAACTATATTTATTATTCTGGCTAAGAATATCTCTTAACCTGCCGAAACATTCCTCTGCAAATTTGCTAAAGGTAAATTCTTGTGCACCTTTATCATCCAGTTGACTAGCTTCACAATCTAAACCAAGGGAGTAAGGTCCATAGGAATCCCATACAAAACTATAATCCCCTATATCTACGCCCATATTTTCCAAAAGATAGACTGCTTTCTGTAATTTTTTTCTGGAATCAAAATTATCATAGGCAAAATTTTCGTCATACACCTTCCAGTAGATGGCCTTCAATAAATAATTCATAAAAAACCCCTTATTCCATTATTCTAACTTGTTGATGGGGTAGATAGCACAATTCAGAGCAGCAATCCTACAACTTCTATAAATTAGTTTAATTATTATATCATATTGTTCAAGAATACGCAAGTATTTTCCAACATTTATTGTGATTCTTTCTTAAATCTAATCTCTTTACAAGCCAGACCTGATTCATACTATGCTCTTCTCATAGAATATGCAATGTACCCTAAAATAAAATGTCGTAGAATTTTTGGTAATCCAAAACTGTGAAAATATTTTCTAACTTTTTAATGATAAAAATGCCAATATTCAAAAACAGTGGCATTTTTAAAGATTAGTTGTCCTGAAGCTTCATTGTGGGGAATAATTAGCCTTGTACCATGCGGCTTTGTAAATGCAAAACAGAATATTGAGCGTTTATATTTTGCTCTCAAAAATGGTATTCTCTTGCGTAAAATTTTACTATGCCAGCATTGACCTTTAGGCGGGAAAATGCCTAAATTTATACGGCCTGCACAGGGTAGAAATAGAGCCAGCATATAAGTTCACATGGAAGCGGATAAATGACATTCTATCATTCCACGTGGGTGCGTGTAAAACTAAATTATATAAATATTTGAAAACAACCTCTGATCTAAATTATTAGACCAAGATTGTAAAATTGAAAAAACTTATTTTGCTTTGGCCCTAGCGTCAGTTTCTTCTCTTTGTTTTAACAGTAGAGAAGAGTACACGGAATAGGCAACATTTTGAAAATAATCAATATATTCATCTTGCTCACTGCCTGGCAAGGGAGTAATATAATCTTTTCCATCATCTTCTGTCCGCCAAGTTCGTGTAATATTGATCTTTAAGTCAGTCTGCTTAAACGTAATATCTATTTCTAATGTAATCGGCAGGGATTTGTGTTGAAATTTATACCGCATACTTGAGAAAATAAAATTTTGCTGCATACATTCTTTTACGAAGTCGTTATTTCTCAAACCGCCGCCTGTTAGTACTGCTGAACTTATTCCTGTCAGTTTTCCGGTTGGCTCATTTTCTCTAAGTTCAGTCATAGATTCGTCAGCATCATCGTCAATAACGAATTCATTTTTATTTAAAGTAACATTAGTGATATCTACGAGATGCCAATCCTTATGAGAGTAAGCACCAAAATTATCAAAGAAATCGACTTTATTCGCCTTTTGCAGACTACTTAAAGTAATTCTTTTAATGCTGAAAATTTGCTCATCTTCAGATGGTTTCACCATATCTTCCAACAAAGAAACAAATTGTTTTGACTCCGATATTCCTTCATGACGAATATTGACCTTATATTTACCATCTGGTAGCGGGGTAACTCTGACATCTAATGTTACTTCCTTTGTATCGGCCAAGCGCATACGACCCCTTTGTTGCTTCTCATAACAATATTGGAGTGATAATGCACCATCATCCTTACAAATGTTTTTCAGTTCGTACGGTGATGATGGAAGCCTTTGCAATCTAACAAATTCGTCAGAAAGTCCAGTTATAAAATCAATATCAGCACTGGTCATCTTAGGGTTAATTACAACAACCGTGGATTTCATGTTGTTTTGCTCAAAGTTCATAGCCTGATGAACTTCTGTCATCATTCCGGAGCCAAAAAAGATTGTATGAACAAGGTCGGATAGAGCCGTTGGGCTTGTACAAACAGGAAATATTCCACGTTTTTTGATTATGCATTTTACGCTATTTGCGTTTATGATCTTCTCATCAACAAGCTTTTTAAATTCTTCTCCCGATACATATTCCTGTATAGCCATATTGTTCTCCACCTCCTTAAGTAACAGGAGATAAACGTCTATTGTCCAAAAATCTTATTTGATATTGTGGCTTTGATTGCAACACAATTTTTGTGAAATAATCTCTTATAAGTTTTTCGTCATTTGCTTTTTCTGGAAAGAAGTAAATATGGACTTCCTGTTTGCGTTCTGTCCGTGACTCGAATTGCAAGACATTGATCATATTTAACAAATATAGCATTGAGTCCTCTGAAATCGTGTCAAAAAAGAAAACAGCTTTCACATCTACTTTTTCTGTTCCATTTTCATGTTCATTTATCTTCGTGTAACCAGCGAAAATGTAGTCAGAAAACAAGTAGCTTGGAGTAATAATATTCTGTCTATCCCATTGCGATCCACTTATCGAGGGATAGATTATGCCAAAATTATGTTCTTTGTTTTGCTCTTTAATCCGTGTTATCTCATTGTTAAGCGAAAACCACTTTTCTAATCTTCCAGTATCCGCTAAATACAACATAGTTGGTGTACGACGTCTTGGTATTGTAATCTTTTTCAAGGTATCGGTTGCCTTTACATAATCGTACAAATTATCGCTTGAATTAAAAAGCAAAATCCCTGTTGTCAATGTAGTATCAGTTAAATATTGGGCAGCTTTAGGTGATGTGCTTGCACATTCCATCGTATTTAAAAGTTCTTCAATCCATTGATTTAAATTACTTGGTATAAAGTCTTTCCATTGATGGTTTTTACACTCAATAATTACAGCTTCTTTGCGCGCAGAAAATGGATTATAAAAACTCTGTAAAATATCAATTCCATGAGTCCTTTTCTCTCCAGACTTTGCTGTTGGACTTTTATGGGTAGAGCGTGTGCAATCTATTGGCAAATCTTGTGCAAGCATTTCCCACCCGAGATTCGCAAACATGGTGTTTCCAAAGCGTTCAAGTTTCTTGCCGATCGTCTGACTTAACTCGCCCATATCATACACCTCACTTCAATAAAATCGCATGAAGCATATCCAGCATATCGTCTTCAAAAGAGTCGCGTGTTTTATATACCATTACGGTACCTTTAGATGAAAAAGTTATTTTAAGCGACGTTCCCTCACACGGCAAAATAGCTGTCATTCTTGCAATTTTCTCTTTGTATTTATCTAAGACCGCAAACACGTCACCATATGTTGATAGATCAACAGTAAAATTTCCCACGATATCTTCTGAAAATAGGAAATCTTCAAAACACACTTTTGAAACCTTCACCTTGTAAGTTTGAAGCTTGCTGATAATATTTTCAATAGAAATGTTTACTGCGTTTATCGAAATTATGTTTTGTGTTGCAGACGAAATAGCAAATATCAATTTGTTTGCGTTTGTTCTATTTCCCCAAATTTCTAAACGATCATTGCAAATAGTAAAACCAACAATAGTTGCTCTTGACGCCTTTCTTTGTTCAAAAACTCGGTCAATGGGATTATAAAATGATTCTTCTATTGTTTGTACAATGACGTATTCACCTAATAACTCATTTTCATTTAACAACTGTAAATTAAAATAGTTTGGTCCATCATCAGGAATATTAGATAATGTTTTGTAGATATCCGCTGCCAATTTGGACGTAGAAGGAGTCAAATTATAAACAAAAATACTAGTTGCCATATATAAGCCCCTTTCGTGTAATAGAGTAAAATGAAAGCACTCAAAATTGGCAGAGTGCTTCACATTACTTGAATCGCTGCCATTCAGATAATTTTAGAAAGGCTTTGCTGTACAATGTCACTTTTCACTTTCCGCAATAAAGAACATTATAATTTATTATAGCACATTTTCCCATAGTTCTCAATAATAAGCGACAATCAACAGCTATTGACTCAAGTGTGTAGATTTCACATTTTGTAAACAATAAAAAGTGGGAAAGAAGCTTTTAGCCTCTTTCCCACTTTTTATTGCAATCTGTGTGGAAGCTAACCAGCTTCATGTGGTTGTTGAAGCTGTTTTAATGAGTAGCTATTATTCCACCTCTCCTTATTTTTGTGAAAATAGTTCGCCTCCAAGAAATCATCCAGCCCCTTATACGCTGGGTCCCAAACGTAGGTACCGCTACGAAGGCAGGTCCGGGTGAGGAGAGATATGAGATTGGCGTAACCGCTTTGGACGTGGGGGTTCGTTAGGAAATCCATGTCGAAGGCGGTCATTATTTTTTCTGTTCCAAGCACTTGCAGTTCGCGTAGAACAGGTTCGAGATGAGTCAGGGCATTGACTCCGGCGACGGCTATGACCGTGCGGCCGGTGAGGGCGTGGACTATGTCGGCCTTTAGCGCGCCTTCGGTGAGTATGACCTCTCTTGTGGGCTCTCCCGCACAGTGCACCCACGTCTCCGCGGCACAGCCGTCGGCGCGTCCTGCGCTGGACACCCAGCGGTATTTGCGGCGCAAGACGTTGTCCCGTCGGATTTGGATCCCCTGTATGCGCCCGCACAGGTCTCGCACGGGAATGAGTATGCCGCGCGCTTCGTGGACGAATTTCCACTGGCTGTCCTCGCGGTAAAAGCCGGGTACGCCAGACAGGTAATGCCCGTCAGAGAGAAGGCGCTTCGCTATCGCCACCGTGCCGACGGCGGGAGTCGTCCTGTATCCCAATCTGTTCAGGGAGTCGGGTGGCAATCCGCGCGAGATTAGATTCGCGCGGTGGTCGGTGGCAAGTGTGAGCTGATTGAGCAGCGCTTCGTACGTCGCAGAGCGCGCGTCTATATCCATGAGCGGGGACTCGGTCAGGAATTTCTGCTCCGGCATTTTCAGCTCGGAAATCTCCCCGCGCACGTCCAACCGGGCGATAAGCGCCTCACGCACGTTCTCTCGCGGGATGCGCGTATAGTAGGCATAGAGGTCAAATATGCCGCCGGAAAAGCCGCAGCGCGGGCAGCGAAATACGTTCTTTCTCAGGTTTATGTTCATGTGACGCTTGCCTGGTTCCGTGTCGCAGCACGGGCAGGGCACGTTGTAACTGCTGTGTCCGTTAGGAGGTGGAGGCAGGCCGATTAGCGGGATTATGTCCGACATATGGAACACTTCCATGTAAATCTCCTTTCCGGGGACGGCGTTGCCGTCCCCTCGTTCTCATATGGAGGTTTGCTGCACGGCGTATTCGCATATTTCCTTGGCAGCCTTTGAGATCTCGGCACTGCCTGTGAACTTGTTTGCAACCCAGGTGATGGCGTTGGGGTCAATTGCAAGGACTTCGCCGAGTGTCTTTCCGCTGTACTTGCTTATGGGGCATGGCGTGTTCATTGCCCAGCTGAGGTGCTCTTCGTTCGACGGCTCAGAATGCTGCGGTTTGGCAGTAGCTGATGCGTCGCTATCAGGCTCATTGGCATCAATTTGGAGCCCGAATCCAGCATTGCGGAGCGCTATGCCAATTGCCGCAGTTTGTGCCCATTCGCGCGCAGACACACTGGGTTTGGCCTCGTCAGGACCTCGCCACGCTTCCGCCTCAGCGAGATAGCACTCGGCATTGTCGGTGTAATTGACATATACTCTTGCCGACGCAGTGAAGCCACCGTCCTCATGGACAGCGCTCACAGAAATTTTGCCATCCGGATGCTTCAAACGGAACCACGCGATCTGCACCGCCACCGGAAGCCGCTTGCGTGCCTCGCCGGTTTCCATGTCCGTATATTCAACGGCAAACGGAGAGGGGTCGAATCCTTCAACGCGGTTTATGTCTGCTATCTTTTCCATGGACTCAGCCAGTGAGCTCATGCTCCCGCCTCCTTATGCCTCGGTATGTTGGTGTAGGCGTTTCTAAGCTGCATCCATACGGGCAGCACGGTGTTTATTAGGTGGCCTATACTCTCTCTATAGGTGTTTTCGTCGACTGGTCTGAAGCTCGAAAAGCGCTTGCGGCAATCCGCGTGTACCTTGCTGAGCGCGTCAGATGCGGTCTGTCGGCGCTTTTTTAGCTTCACGTCGGATGGAAGACCGAAGCGACGCTCATTTACAACGCAGCGGAGATACGCGTCTACAAGCTGGTAGTGCCGGACGAGCGCCTTTGTGTCCGTGGTAACGGGCGCGCTGACGCACAGCGCCTTCGCCGTCTCCAGCACGCCGATACGGTAGATGAGCTCCTGGTAGACTATGAGCTGCTCCACCCCTGGTGTAGTATCGTTAAAGGTTCTTTCCATGCCTGTCTTTATGTTCTGGTATTCATCGAGCCAAGATGCCATTTTTATCTCTCCTTTTCTTCTTGCAGTTCCCGTATGCGCCCGGCGAGCATGGTGCCGCGCCGGAGCGTTTCCTCTCGGGATATGGCTATGCAGAGCGCGCGGCGCTCCCCGACGATTATGACCCGCTCCTTTGCGCGCGTGACCGCCGTGTAGATAAGCGGGCGCACGAGCATGACCGAGTGGGCGCATTGCAGATTTATTATGACGGATTTGTACTCGCTGCCTTGGGACTTGTGTATGGTAGAGGCGTAGGCAAGCGTGAGCATATCCAGCTCGTCGCCGCTGTACTCCATGAGCCGCCCGTCGCCAAAGTCTATGGTCAGGATGGCGTCGACGCCGTCGCTGCCGATTCCAATGACATAGCCCACGTCTCCGTTGCTGACCTGCTCGTAGTTTTTGAGCTGCATGACCTTGTCCCCGAGACGGAAGCGGCGTTTGCCGTGAGACGCCTCGGGTTTTCCCTCGCCGGGCGGGTTCACCTTGTCCCGCAAACGGTCGTTGAGCGAGTTGACGCAGGTGGCTGTCTTTTGACGGAACGGGGTCAGAAGGGCGACATTGTCCACGCCAAACTCGTCAAGCTCCTGCAGGTACAGTTTCTCTAAGAGTTTCGCGGAGCGCTCAAGGTCGGAGGATTCGTAGAACTGAAAGTCCTCGCCGTATTCAAGCGATAGGTTTCCGTTCCTTATGAGCTTCGCATTGGTGACTATCCTGCTGCCGCGGCTCTGGCGGTAGATGCGCTCAAGGCACACAACGGGTATGCACCCGGAGGCAATGAGCTCGCTAAGCACCGCGCCCGGCCCCACAGACGGGAGTTGGTCGCAGTCGCCAACGAGCACCAGTCGGCAGCCCGGGGACAGTGCGCTCAGCATCTTCTCAGCCAAATAGGCGTCTATCATGGATGCCTCGTCCACGAGGACAAGCCCGGGGTCGGGAACTTCCGGCTCACAGCTTTCGTACCCATCCCCGGCGTAAATGCCAAAGGCGCGGTGTATGGTAGATGCGGGAAATCCGGTTGCGTCCTCCATGCGTCTCGCCGCCCGCCCTGTCGGCGCGCAGCAGAGGGCTTGAGAGTCCGGGTGCAATTCCCGGTACAGTGCGAGTATTGCCTTTTGCGTGAGCGTTTTGCCTGTTCCCGGTCCTCCGGTTATGATAGACACGGGGTTTGTCAATGCCGTCAGCACTGCTGCGCGCTGCTCGTCGTTGAGCTCCAGCCGTAAGCGCCGCTCAAGTGAATCAAGTCTTACGGGAAGATCTCCCGCGTTTTCGCGCTGCGCGACTGCCAACAGGCTGTATATGCGTTCGGCAATGAGCCTTTCAGCCACTGCGGCGGTGCTGCGGTAGACCATTTTACCGTAGGTATCCAGCGCACCACACATGACGAGCCTTGCGGCTGTGTTTGCGACCATGTCCACCGTCAGCTCCGGCGTTTCCAGAACGGTAAGGCAGCGATTTATGAACTCGCGCTTTTCCATACAGAGGTGACCGTGGTTTTCGGCCTCGGTCAGCGTATACAGCAGCGCGGCTTCAATACGATCCGGTGAGTCACGTTTAAGCCCAAGGCTCATGGCTATCCTGTCCGCAGTTATAAAGCCAACACCGGTCATCTCGCAGAGCCTATAAGGGTTGCTGCGCAGTATGTTAAGCGCTCGCTTGCCGTAACGCTGATGGAGTTTCACTGCTCGGTTTGCGGTTATGCCGTAGGGCGCAAGGAATGACACAACGTCCCTTGCTCCCCGCGAGGCGAGGTAGCTGTCGCGTATCTTCCGCAGCTTGTTTTCGCTTATCCCGCGTATGGCTAATAGCTTTTCAGGCTCGGTGTCGAGCACGTTCAGCGTGTCGTCGCCGAAAGCCTCGTAGATTTTTCCGGCGGTCTTGGGGCCAACGCCCTTAATCTGGCCTGAGGACAGATAGGCGAGGATGCCATCGCGGGTCGGCTCTACGACTTCGTTGTAGGATTCGACCTCGAACTGTACGCCATGCTTTTCGGTCTTACTCCAGTGACCTTTGAGGTCGTATTTGAGCTTATCCGCTGTTGGCAGGCACCAGCCGACAGCTTTCACCTCGGCAATGTGCCGGCCCGATGAGTCCAGTATGGCCTCGCAAGGCTTGTACAGGGCAACTGTGTATGCGTCCAGTGACGCTTGGTATATGAGACGCTTGAATTTGCAGAGCAACGGCCTCATCCTTTCTCTATTCTCACCTTCAGCTTCCGGCTCTCGCTCGTTTTCAACACATCCGCATAGACCGCAGGATATTTCTCTTTGAGCGCCTTGGAGTCGGGACGGCGGGTGGCTTTGGTGACGAAATCTATAAGCTTGACGGGCAGTTGAGTTAAGTCTGTGATGTCCAGGAACGAGTCCCCGTATATCCGCTCGATGGCGGGTTTATCATCGCCTATCGCGGCGGCAACGAAGATAATGCCGCGCCGACGGTATTCCAGCTTTATGCCGCGCAGATCCTCTTCTGCTGCGCTGCCGGAGTAGCCCAAGTCGCAGGGCTGGCCGTCGGACACAAGTATGAGGAGCCTCACGTCCTCGGTCCTCTTCGCAAGCTGTTCTGCCACATATCGCAGTGCAGCTCCGTCCCTGTTTTGGATGCGTGCAGACACGTCCATAAGCCGGTAGCGGTCGCTGCCATCGATGCTGTCAAACTCGGCGTAGGAATAAAGCATCACTGTCGAGTCCACAGTTGAGTGTCCGTAGACCATGACAGGAATACCAAGTGACGAGCAGAAGTCATAGAGAATTATGCCTGCGGCGCGTGCATAGTCGCTGCGCTCGCCCCACATGGAGCCGGACTCGTCCAGCAGCAGGGCGACAGCCAGTTCAGGCGTTTCGGTGGGCAGGGCGTTCTTATAGAAGACCTTCCCGTCGTTCCGGCAGAGCGCGTGGGCGTCAAGCCTTCGGCCCATCATGAGCCCGGTCTGTTTGCCGCCGCGCCTCCTGTCGCGAAGCTGCTGAGTGAGGCTTTTTTGAAGCTGCCTGGAAATGGCGAGCAGCGGCCCGGCTATGGTTCTGTACTGGTCGATCATGTCCTCGTCTACCGAGGTGATGCGGTTTATACGTATACTCACGCCTTTGTGGACGTCTCCATATGAGATTCCCTGTGCAGCCTCATTGAGCTCGCTGAGCCGTTCGTTTTCAAGCTGTTCGCAGGCGGCTTTTTCAGCCATCGTGTCAAGAAGGCGCTCGATTGCCTTGGCGGCATTCTCGTTGCGGGTCGGCTCATAGCCGTCATTCCGCTCTATGCTGCCGCCCTCAGGGACAGAAACACGCTCGGTTCGCCTGTAAGGATGCCTTGCAGGATCGCGTTCATGTCTGCCGCCGTCAACATCTTGCTCCTGCGGCTCACCGTTTTCTGCATCTTCAGCCGTCTCGGCGCGCTCTCGGCCGGTCATGCTCGGTATGGCTTCGTCACGCTCAGCTTCAACCGGCACTTCAAAGCCTGCGCCGGCCTCGGAGCTCGCTGCGACAGTTTCCAGCGCGGCAGATACCGGGTTTGCTGCGTCGTCCTCGGGATGTTTTTCTATGAAGTCTTCGATGTACTTCCAGCAGCGCACCAGTATGAGGTTCAATACCTCAAGGCGATCACGGCTCGAATCTGCGGTAACGGCTCTGTCCAGTTCAGGCAAAAGGCCGAAGACAAGCTGTATGCGCTCGTCGCTCAAAGGTTCATCGCCGTATTTCAGTTCGCCGTACTTGGAGTAGGAGAGCAAAAGCTGCAGAATACTCTGAAGGGTGTGACCGCCCTCGCTCTCGCGCTCTTTGAGCTCAGTAACCGTGGGTACGGTTTCCCACTGCTGATCGCGCAGTATGGTCAGGTTCTGACCCAGCACTCCGGGGAACTGGGCGAGCATACGGTTCTCTATATAGCCGTCCTCCAGTATGTTGCATATGTATTGGGAAATCTGCAGAAACGCCTTCATCCGGCCGGACTTACACTTTACATAGTCCCAGAGCGCCTGCTCGTTCCGAATGTCTTCAACGTGCGTCAGCTTCGGTGTTGCCGGATGCCATAAGCCGGACATCAGGCGGTTGCCGTGAGTCTGAGCGGATAAGAAATCTGTGAACAAGCAGTGCCCCAGCTCATGGGCAAAGAGGCCAGAGACGACCTCATATCTGCCGGCTCGGGTTCGGTTTTGCGTCACCAGGCTGTGACCTGCGTTTATAAAGATGGTCAAGTTGTCCGTGCGTGCAACGCTTCCGCTATTTGGATTCCATGTAAGCCGGACTCGCACGCGGCGGTCATATTTATACCGCCGTGTCTGCGCGACCGCCATGTCCTCAAAGTGCAGCGCGAGCACGCGCGATGTGAAGAACTGCCGGTCGCTTATCTTGCTGCGCTTTTCGTCCAGCAGGCGTTTGATCAGCTTGTGATTCACTCTCGCCAAGAGAGCTTCCTCCTTTCTCTATTTTCTTTTGCCGGGTGCGAACATGGGCTCCAGAACGGCGCTTATCAGCGCATCCCGATCTTCTTCATCGGGCGCGGCACGGCTTATGACGGTGCAGAGCGCCGAACGGTAGGGATCGCCGGATATTTCCGTGCTGATCACCCAGTCTATAAGGCCTCGCATACCGCTCGACCCCTCTGTGATGTTGTTTTTGCGGCAGTAGTCCGAAATGTCGCAGACTACCTGAACCATCCGCGCGACCATGTACTCGTCGGTGCAGCCGGTGACGGCTATCGCCCGCTGGAGCATTACGTCAGGGCTCGGAAGCTCTATGTCTTCAATGAGGCTCATTCGGTCCGTGACAGACTGGTTCATTGCCCGGCAACCCTCATAGCTGACGTTCGTTGTGACTATTACGACGGCGTCGGGATGCCTGCGAATGACCTCGCCAGTCGGCAGCGTGATAGAGCCTCCCTGTTCTAGAAGGGAGTTTAGGCCAACAAGCACACCGGGCTGCATAATGGTTGATGGCTCCTGTATCTCGACGACATAGCCGCATTTGAGTGCCTTTATGAAATCCGTTTCAACATAGGTGTAAGCCTGCCCTGAGCCCGGAGTCCTTTCGCGCTTCGACGAGAGTTCCAAGGCCCTGCTGGTCACCATGTCCATCACGACCGCCATGCAGTCCTGCGTGGTGGCGTGAGGGTTGTCTACTCCGGTCAGGGACTTGAAAACGCCCTCTGGGTCGTAGTCCATGTCGTCCAGGTCTGGCAGACCCAATATACTGGATATGCCCGCGTAGTTCAGCCCAGCCGGCGAATCCGCTGACGAGGAGCTGTCGGTCTGAGGAAAGACCATGCCTACGAAGTCAAATATCTCGGTGCCGGCGGAGCAGGTGTACTTCATGTACGGCAGGCCCAGTCCTGCGGCTATCGCTTTGGCGCACATGGTCTTGCCGGTGCCGGCAGGGCCGCGCAAAAGGAAGTTGCGCATAGGTGTGGGCTTTCTGCTGGTGGCCTGAGCGTGGAGGCATATGCTCACCGCTTCTGGAGGTATTATGTACCACTCGGGCAGTTCCGGCACTAAAGAGCGCTCGAAAACACTCAGTGTGCGAGTTTCATTTAGAGGGTATTTGCCCACGAAGTCCGCGTGGTCTATGACTGTACCCGCGGCTTTTATCTCGCTGCGCCCCGTCTTGGCGAAGATCGTGAACTCCCCGGCTATGACGCCGGTCGGCGTGAACGCGCCCGAGTCAAGCTGCGTGCGCGAGATGCGCATGAGGTTGCCGGACTTGTCTATGTTCACCTTGACGTGCGCAGGGCAGACGTCATCCTTAATGCGGCGGTAGGCGTTGTCACAAAGCACAGCCATCGCATTCATAGCCTTGTCCATGTCCGGGAACCCGGCCTTCAACTGGTAGTCGTAGGAGCGGTAGTTCTCGGAAAACTCCTCGTCTGCCATAAGCGTCGGCAGAATCGCCAGGATCAGCGCTGCTCCGTCATATTTGCTCGGGTGAGCTGTGTACTGCTCTATGATCTCCGTGCTTCGATTGTATACGCTTGCGACGATATTGCCGCTGACAGCTTCATAGACCGATATGTGGAAAGTATCTGCGCCGGAGGAGGACTTGTACTCAGCGGCGAACTTGTGCTCACCGACTTTTCCAATCGCGCCCTCGCCGCCGTTTGCCATGCGGCAGGCGGCGTTCACTGCCTTAATGACGCTTGCGCAGAGCGTAGCCTCAGTGCCGTGCGAATACTTTGAGGACACCTTGACCTTTTTGCTTACCAGCGAATCAAACGGCTTGGGCAGGGAGCGGGAGTAATTGAATAAGTTCATCGTAGGTGCGCTCATGATTAGCTCCTTTCCGCTGAGAGACTTATGCATATTCCTTCGTCGGTACACTCACAGGCGCTGACGCCGTTGCGCTCCAGCTCGCGGCAAATCTCCCGCCAGCTTTCTCGCTCAGGCAGCTCACCAGGCTCGAGCAGAAGAGTGCCCAGACCCTTAGCTATACCTTCGTTGCAGCGCCCATTGAGAGAAATGATGTTTGCATCAACCCACTCAAAGGCAAGAAGTTCGTAGTTTACCGGTTCGCTGTGTTCGGCAGAGCCTTTTCTGGATATTATTTCCTGCGCTTCGGGCGCATGCAGATACTCAATGCCAGTAACAAAGCTGCCGTCCATGTGGACGATCGCCTCTCGGTAGCCACCGGCTCGGTTGAGTAGTATTAACGCGTCAGCGCAGGAGCCTGCCAGCGCTTTTGCGTTCGGAGTCTTCCAAATCCAGCGGGCGTTTGGGTACTCAGAGCGCACAAGCTCTGAGATTTGAACCTGAATGTGGCTGAGAGCCTCGTTCCGCTCGTGGCTGGGTATCATAAGCAGTGGCTTGGGCTCATCTGGAGCCTCTGCACTCCGATTCGACACCATGAGCCACGCTATTGCAGGCAGCATGCCGAGCAACGCCAGTATAAGCAGAGGCCATATTCGGCAGATGTAGAGCACAAGTACACTCATACTCAGTACGACCAGAACCTCATAGGCTAAGTGGCGTTTATAATTCTTTCTGTTCATATGTTTTCCTTTCCGCGCAAAGAAAAAGAGCGCACACGGCATTGATACCATGTGCACCCTATTGCGCTCGATGTGTTATCAGTCGTCGAAAAAAGCGTTTGTGCTTCCGAAAGGTTCAAAACCTTCGAAGCTCCCGCCGCCATTAGTTGAGGTAGACGTGGCGCTTGACGGCCGCGCTTCGCGCTGCTGTTTGGAGCCGCGGGAGCAAAACTCGATTTCGTCGAGTATGACTACCATAGCGCTCTTCTTCTCACGTGTAGTCGAGTCCTCCCAAGTGTCCTCGTCCAGGCGGCCGAGAATGTTGACAAATGAACCGTCGCAAAGCTGCATTTTGCGGATGCGCTCGCATACCGGCCCAAAGGCCTTGACCGAAAGATTGACCCAGCGTTGATTGCCTTTCACACGGGCATCGTAGACCTTTTTGCCCACACGAAAGCGGACACTGTCTCCGCGCTCGGAAAACTTCAGCGCAGGCGCGTTGTCATAGCCCTTGGATATAACTACGTCGGTGGCGAATACTTTGAACATTGCGTTCTCCTTTCTCGCAGATTTGCTGCGTGTAAGATAATATATTTCAACCCCGAGAGGGGCAGAAACCGGAAACAAAAAAGTGTCAATGGACGAAAGTCCATTGACACTTTGAAACCTTGTAACTGTGACCCCTTGGGGCTCATGAAACTGATATATTTAAATTATACCATCAGTTCCAGACGCCGTCAATCCGTGTATTTTTCAAGTTCTAGCTTTGCCAACTCGAGCGCTATGCTTACCTTCTGAGCGTCAAAGCGACACTTTCCATCTGGCCCGGTTTGCCGCGCAATAAGCTCCCGCACTTCGTCGCACAGGGCCAGAAGCTCATTCGTCAAGTTATCCATTTGAACACCCCTTCGTAAATTTAATCGCCATGCAGCCGTCAAGAAGTAGGCAGCCGTCACGCTCGTAGACCGGCGCTTTCGCTGCAATATACAGCGTGACCGTGTCGCCAACGGCAATGCCGCTGAGCCTGCCGCGCAGGAGGCACTTCACCGTGTGCGGCGGCGCCAAAACGGTCAGGGACTTCACGCGCTTTCTCATCCCGGTGCGCTCTACGGACAGGCATACACCGCTGACCGCCACATACTGCCCCGATAGACAGTGACGGAGCAGCAGTGCCGTCATAGCCGCGAACACGGAGGCAAAGGCCGCAAACGACAGGCACAGCCAGAGGTCGCCGTAGACCATGAGCGCTAGCGCAAACAGCGAAAGGCTCGATGCACACGCCGCCGCGCGGCGCAGTATTTGCGTTTGCAGCGCGCCAGGCAGCGACAGGAACCGCGCCTTCACAGCAGCACTGCGAGCTTCTTCCGAAGCAGGGACATGACGGCCTTCACCGCCTCGTCTCGGCGCCCGGCGCGCTCCATGAGCTTTTCGAGCGCATTATCCTGTATGGTTTCGGGCGTGTAGATGCGCTCGGTCAGCGCCTGGGCGTTGCCCTCGTCGAACAACTCCGGCGACGGCTCGACGAGGTGCTCGCAGAGAAACACCAGCTCAGCCATCGTGAGGTGAAGCCCGGCGCCGCGCAGCCAAGTGAGCATAAACTTCTCGTCCCGGCTAAGGAAGACGCGCTCTTTCACCGTCGGGACTATGATGCACCGCGTCAGCGCGCGGTATTCTCCAGCGGCATCGGCTTCCACCGGCTCGATGAGTCCCGTGCGGCGCAAGTGTTCCAGCTCTCGGCGGCATATGCTGTTAGTCTCGTCGATGGCGTCAAAGCGCCCGTGACCGTTGAGCCAGAGCGCAGCCTTCACGCCGGTGAGCTGAAACTCCCGCCCGAATTGCGAGACGCGCATGATGTGCTCAGTCGAGCCCTTGACCACACAGCCCTTGGAAATGTACTTCATATCTCCACCTCGTTTGTGCGTTTGCCTTATTACACAAAGAGGGTAGAGATTTTACAACAGGTACAGTGCAGTGACACAGCTGGCAATCACGACCACGACAATGAGCGTGAGCATAACTATACGCTTGACGAGTCTTTTGTCCACGCGCTCACGATGTGCATCGGCGTCCTCCGACAGCACGTCGTCATAGTAGCCGTCGTAGTCCTCACACTCAGGGGCAGGATTGAACCTTTTCTTCTTTTTCTTTGGCGGCGTTGAGCCTTTGAGTTCCGGCTGTGCAAACGCAAGCTCTCTCCCGCATTCAATGCAATAGCTCGAGTCCCCGGTGGCAAGCGTCGCGCCGCAGTATGGGCAATACTTCATTTCAACAGCTCCTCTTGGCATTATTCCGGCCTGAAAGCCGTCCAACTGCCTGAGAGGGGACGGTAGTATTATACTACGCCGCCATTTCCGCGTCATCGGCACGGGTACTGCCATTTTATGCGCTAGTCGTTTTCGTGCTTCTGACGGTCTGCCAGGTTAATTATCTCAAGACCGCATCGCCTGACGTATACAAGCGTCTGTGCTGCACCGCCATACCCGCGGTTGACGTAGGCCACAGCTATGTCTGAATTTGCCGCCATCCATCGGTTCCTGTGTGAAATGGCGAATTTCCTAGGTACGAGTTCCAGCCCTTCTGGGTACATGGTCGGCGTATCCGCTTCAAACGTCAGAGTTTTTCCCGGCATATAAGCGAGCACTACAGCGTAAGAAATCCCCGGGAAAGCCTTCTGCATTTTTCGCATAACGCTGAGCGCCATCCTGTCAAAGTTCCCCTGATGCCCTATGTAGAACATCCTGACGGCACGGACATTTATGAGGTCTGCGACAGCGCGTTCAAGAGAGCCTCCCACGGAAGGCGGCGCATCGGCGTGACCGAAAAACATACATGTCAGGCCCATTTAAAATCACCCCATGAAAAGCTTGCCTAATATCTAATATGGATACTTAATATCTATTATAATCTGACTTGTATCTAAATTAAAGATAAAATATATAAAAAAGAGTAATAATCTTTAATGTAGCTGCAACGAGGTGGGGCCATGGCTAGAAGCACATTCATAATAAAGGGTAATCTCTGCGCTGACCGGGTGCGTCTCGGTCGTGCGCTGCAAAAGCCGCCGATGACACAGGAGGATCTCGCGCGCAAGATAAACCTGATGGGTGAAGAGAACATGACCAAGCTCATAATCTCGCGCATCGAGCAGAACCAGCGCCACGTCTGCGACGCGGAGCTCCGCATTATAGCCAAAGCCCTCGGTGTGAGCATGGATTGGCTCGTCGGCGATTTAGATGAGATTGAGATAAAGAAATAATACAGGCCCGGACGTCGATTAAGACGTCCGGGCATTCGGCTTTTACTTGGTAAGTATGTAGATGTTTTTGTACTCCGGCAGTGTGTTTTCCAGATTCTCCGATATGGCCCGCTGCTCAACCTCTTTGGTGGTGTCCAGGTCTATAACTGACACTGACACCTCGTCCGGTGTATTGCTGAGCATATCTGTCACGCGGCCGTTTTCAACGATTATTAGGTCAATCATTTTTGCCTCCAATATTAAAATCTTTTTGCCCTGCTCAGGGTAAACTTCGGCGAACACCTCAGTGAAGCGTCCGGCACCGGCAGCAGGGCTCGTAATGACGCCTAGCACCATCCAATGAGTTCCTCTTCCGCAACGTGATACTTGCCGGCGCGGAACGCAAAGCCGTTGTAATGCGGCACAGACAGTTTGAGAATTTCCATTATGGCGCTCACGGTGGCAGCTTGGAGTAGATAGTATGCTTTCTTCCGCGCTATTGCATAGAGCAGCTCATCAGCGTAGTATCGACGCTCATAACAGGCCAAGCGCTTCCGCACCGCGGCCAGCGCGCTCCTTTTGCGTTCGCTCAGCTTCTCCGGGCCGCTGATCGCTGCGTCTTTCATGGCGTCGGAGATAATTTCTCTGTAATCTTTCATACTATCTGCTCGTCCCTGGTCCACGCCGTCACATACTGCGCTGTCAGCCAGGCCTGGTAGTGCGATCTGGTCATAAGCAGCAGCTCGCAGAGGGCGGCGAAGCTCAGGCTCACAGCCACATGGTTTTCAGGCATATTTCCGAAGCGCGGGACAATTAGGCCCTTGGCGTTTTCCTCGCCGGGACCGCTGTCCGCGACGAGCAGAAAGCCGGCCTTAGCTCCCGGCAGGAGCTGAAATGTGCGCGAGAGGCTCATTCCATCAGTACGCTCGCGTCCTATCGCTCTGAGCCTTTCAGCCGGCGTGCCGCCGAGGTGCTGATAGATTGCGCCGTGTTCGCCCGACTGCCGCTTTTCGCGCAGCATTGCCCGCAGCTCTCCTGACTCGGCCTCGCGGCACAGCTCCAGCAGTTCGCTGACGTCAATGTATATGTGTACGCAGTCGGTCTGACGCTGCCCCGAGGGGCGCTTTATGTCATAGGCGGAAAAAGCAAAGTGCGCCTTGCCTATTCCGAAAGCATCGCTCAGGCTCTCGGCGAAGCATCCGCGCGCGTCCTTTCGTACAATCTGGTCACGATTTCTCTCGTCGTTCATCTTTGTCCGCTCCCTTGCCGTCCAGCAGGCCGTCCAGCATTTTGTTGAGGTGATACATGTTGTAGTCGAACTGATCGTCAAACGGCTCGTCTATATCGTAGTTGAAATATAGCAGGATGCTCATCAAGTCCCATGTGATACGCATGATTTCCGCGCTGCACATACCCTCTATTGCCTTGACCTTTAAGTGCATTTCTCCAACCTGTTCGTGCCACTTGTAGAAGAACTTGTCGTACACCGGCACGCCGCTTTCCAGCAGCCGCTCGCGCACGGTGCGCGTTTGGGAGTTGTCGCCGCAGATTATAGGGTCGATTAGATATGTGGTCTTTTTCTCGCCTGACTCTTGGTCTATTGCAACCATGCGTCCAACGGGGAACATGGCGCATATGACGGGCAGCCGTGAATTCTCGCCTATGTACAGCTCACAGTATTCGAAGCAGAAATCCTTGACGGTCATATTCAACTCCTTAGCTGCTCGGAACATATCTCGCGGCGTGAGTAGTATGTCCTTGCAGTTCGTGCGGCACTTACCGCATTCGGTACAGTGAAATTCAAACCTGTCATCCACGCCGACGATTTTTGCTCCATAGCCTTTAATGGCCTCTTTTATGACTTCGTCCATTGCTTTGCCTCCAATCAAATCTCTATTGTGATGTCCAGCAACCACAGCTCTGTTTTCGTCGGGTATTCAAGCTTCCAGTTTGAGCGCAGCGCTTTCCTGAGCAGCAGCGTTCCCAGCTCTGAAGGCAGCGACTTGGTCGTATACCCCTCGATGGAAAACACCTCGGCGTAAACTTTCGGCTTTGCGTCGGCGTATGTGAGCAGGGCGACGAGCTCGTCGATTGTGAAAACGTGCCCGGACGTGAACACGGCCCAATAGACTTCGTCCATGAGCCATGCGTTGCAGGGAATCTCCTGCCCGAGCGCAATATGCAGCTGATTGGATATTAACTCCGAGGCCTCACGCCAGCTCAGGCAAAGGGCCTGCTTTATCTTCCGCTCCATGTCATTCCCTTTCTGCCATATACGGCGCAAAACTTATCGTTTCGTCTCTGGGCGACGCGGTTTGCGCCGGTATGTTCAGAGTGTACAGCGTGTTGAGCGTCTCAAAGCTCAGCTCGAACGGAGAGCGCTTTTCAACTGCAAGCACCGTGGAGGTCAATCGGGCAAACCCGTCTTCAATTATGAGCGCGCGGGCGCCGGGTGTTATCCGGTCTACGGGTGTGCCCGTGATGTGAAGTTCTCTCTTGTACATGACGTACCCCTTCCGTTTGTGATGTGTATGTGAACGGGTACGCCTCGCGGCTCCCCGTAGCAAAGAGTAGGGGGAGCCGCAGCTCCATATATGCAAAAAGTGCCTGAAGGATGTCCTTCAGGCACTTTGTAAACGTGACACTGTTATCGCAAAAGGCGATACTGAAACTTCATAAATAGTTTAACAGATGGAGAGAGCTTTGGCAAGCGGGAACACTGTTGTAAATTGCCCTGCCTCCAAGTGTAATATAACGTCTCCGCAAAGGTGTACCTTTACAACCATCGCCGTTTGGCTCTGAAAGCAGGCCAAACGGCGTCCGTAAAGTACCGTTTGCGGCACGTGGACATATCCGAAAACGCGGGAGACGTTTACGCACACTTTCAAGGAGGGCGGCGCATGAAAAAGACCTACGGTTACGCGCGGGTGTCCACGCGCGAGCAGCATCTGGACAGGCAGATAAAGGCGCTGATGGACTGCGGAGTTGACGAACGCGATATCGTAACCGACAAGGCCACCGGCGTGACGCTCGAGCGTGACGGGTACCAGGCGCTCAAGAACACAATACTGCGCGAGGGCGACACACTGGTAATAAAGTCCCTCGACCGGCTCAGCCGCAGCAAGGAGCACATTATGCAGGAGCTGCGCTACTTCAAGGAGCGGCACATCATCGTACGGGTGATTGACCTGCCCACGACTATGATTCAGCTGCCCGATGGTCAGGAGTGGGTGTTCGACATGATAAACAATATCCTGATAGAGGTGCTTGCCAGCATCGCCGAGCAGGAGCGGCTGACCATACGGCAACGTCAGGCCGAGGGCATTGCGGCTGCGAAAGAGCGTGGTGCGCACTTGGGCCGCCCTGGAACGGCTTACCCGGCAGACTGGGACGGTGTTTACACGCGCTGGCGATCCGGTGAACTCAGGGCAGTCGCCGCTATGCGTGAGCTGGGACTAAAGCGCAGCACCTTCTATAAGCTCGTGCGCCGGTTTGAGGAGGAACAGAGATGAGGAAAAAGCTCGTACTGGCAACTCTGCTCACACTATCGCTTCTCGTGCTCGCCACCGGCGGTTATGTGCTCGGTCAGCGGGCGGCCGAGTACGCAGAGGGCGACGAGGCTTATTCCGGCCTAGGGGAGTATATAAGTTTCCCTTCAAGTGCACCAGACACCACTGGGCCTGACGGCGCGCAGCAGACAGAAACCCCGCGGGCTCAGTCCGGCGCTCCGAGCGTGGATTTTGCCGCGCTCAGTCAGATTAACCCGGACATTGTCGGCTGGCTCTACTGCGAGGGGACACAGATAAACTACCCCGTCGTGCAGGGAAACGATGACGAGTACTACCTCGACCACCTGTTCGACGGCACGCAAAATACAAACGGTTGCCTGTTTTTAGACAGCCGTGTTGACGCATCATTCTCGAGCGTCCATTCGATTATTTACGGTCACCACATGCGCAGTGGTGCCATGTTCGCCGCGCTCGACGGCTACAAACGCCAGAGCTTTTACGACGCACACCCGACCATGCTGCTCATGACGCCGGACGCGACGTATGAAGTGCAGCTCTTTGCCGCGTATGTAGCCGACCCGTCGGAAAATGCGTGGGAGGTGAGTTTTGCGAACGACGGAGAGATACAGTCATGGATAGGGGCCGCTATATCCCGCTCGACGTTCACGAGCAATGTGGAGCCCACACCCGGCGACCTCCTGCTCACGCTCTCCACCTGCAGTTACGAATTCGGCAACGCCAGGTTCGTGGTCGTGGGGGTGGTAAGCTAAAATCAGCGTAACCATATTCAGAATGCCAAAGAAATATGCTTAAAGTATTAAAATGGGAAACCTGCTCTTGAAAACAGACGGAGCGGGTTTTACATTTTAACCCGTCTGATTTTTATGACTGAGTCCCAGAAGTCTACAATGTACTTTTAAAGTAGATTACATAGTATTACAGTCAAGGCAAAAAAATAAAGCCGATCTTGAAATGAATTCGGCTTTCATGTAGTCAAAATATTTATTATTGGCCTCCACAATCATATTGTGAATTGCACGATTACATTTAGTGGTGTTTGGGTTGGCCTTTTAATTATAGTTGTCCATTACCTCGTGAAAGAGTTTTACTAACAGCCTATGCTCTGCCATGCCGAGGCAGGAATTATACTGTGCATAAATAAGCATTGCGCTACCAATGGTTTTGCGTGCATCGTATAGTGCAGTCAATTCCTCATCCGTCAGGTCAAAACACTGTACGCCTTGTATTTGCGTACATTTAAGGTTCTATTAAAGTCCTATTCATACATGGGCATCCATTGCTTCCATGACGGATGAATCGCTGATGCTCAAATTTTTTGCAATTCAACTAATGACGAGCCCTGTACCAAGCTTAAGTTAATAAGTTATTATTGCTTCTTACAATATGCCATACACAGCATCTTACAGCCTTATATAAATGGGCTTTTTTCGCATATAGGTCAAACGCTCCGAGGATTGTTTAGAGATGAAATTAGTTCAATACATAATCCCAAGTAGCACCGCCTGTACGTTCAGACGATGCTCTTGGGAGCTTAACTGTTAGAATGGTCAGCGGTTTTTAGCCTTGTAGTCCTCGCCCCAGTTTTCCATGGCACTCAGTATGGGCTTCAAGCTCCGGCCCAGCGCGGTCAGGCTGTACTCGACGCGTGGCGGTACCTCAGCGTACACCTCGCGGTGAACAAGACCCTTGTCCTCCATGTCCCTAAGCTGAGCAGTCAGCACTTTCTGCGACACGCTCCCAATGGATTTCTTAAGTTCCCCGAAGCGTTTCGTCCCCGGCATTAAATCGCGCAGTATGAGCACCTTCCACTTGTCTCCTATTAGCAGGAGCGTGGTTTCCACCGGACAGGCCGGTAGGGATTCCAGAATGGGCAAGACAATCCCTCCTTTTATAGTTTCCTTACGGTAACTATGGCACAATATTGTGCTTACTTTACAAAGTCTCGTTATGACCATAAAATAGCACTACAACGAGGGCCTGTCAAGGGCTGATGGAGGCGACAGCGGTGAACAAAGCTGGATTTGAGGTTGATCTAGATAGATGCGTAGGTTGCTCTCTGTGCGTGAAAGCTTGTCCCGGCGGCGTGCTACACATGGTTGACAAAGCGCCGAAGATTGACGAATTTGACAGTTTTGGCTGGAACGGCTGCTGGCGGTGTGAGCATTGCCTCGCTGTGTGCCCCACTGGGGCGATAAGCTTGCTCGGCAAGAGGCCTGAGGACAGCCTCCCGCCACCAAAGAACGCCGCTGCCGTGCTCGATGCGCTCATAGCCAACCGACGCTCGTGCCGTCGCTTCCTGCGCCAGGACGTGGACAGGGCTGTAATAGACGGTATGCTCGCCCAACTCGCTAATGCTCCTAACGGCGGGAACAAGCAACTTGTTGAGTTTACGTTACTTGACAGTCTGGAGAGCACAGAGAAATTCAGGCGTATAGCGTACCGGCGCATGGAGGAGCTGGCTGCCTTGGGCGTGTATCCCAGAGGCTTCGACGCAGCGAGCTACGCCGACATGAAGCGCTGGGAAGAAACTGTCCGGCCAGATATGCTTTTCTGCGGTGCGCCGCATCTGCTGATACCCCACGCGCCAAGCGGCTCGGGCGAGCCGGAGCGGGACACAATGATGGCCGTGGCGTACTTCGAGCTGCTGTGCGCATCCCGAGGCCTCGGAGCGGTTATCATGACCTTCCCGCTAGACGCGATGGCAAATATGCCGGAGGTATGGGCTCTGCTGCAAATACCCGAGGATCACTGCGTGGGTGCAGTCATTGGCTTCGGGTACCATGAAATCAGATACGCCCAGGGCACTCAGCGTGATCTGTCCCCCACCAGAATACACAGGCCATGCATTGGGGAGGAAGTAAAATGAACATTGAGAAATGCCTGGAAATGCTCCGCGAGATAAAGGGCTGCGCCTTCGCCACCGTAGACGAAACCGGCTCGCCACAGGTGCGTGTAATCGATGTGATGCTCGTCGAGGATGGTGCGCTCTATTTCTGCACCGCGCGCGGCAAGGACTTCTACCGTCAGCTCATCTCCGATGGGCGCGTAGCCATAACCGGCCTAAACCGAGACTGGCAGACCGTGCGCCTCACCGGAACGGCGCACCCGATGCACGACCAGAGGGAGTGGATAGATCGCATTTTCGAGGCCAACCCCTCCATGAACAGCATCTACCCCGGCGAGAGCCGCTACATCCTCGAACCGTTTTGTATCTGCGAGGGCAAGCTTGAGTTCTTCGACCTGGGCACCGAGCCGATATACCGCGAGAGCTTCGCGCTGGGCGCGGGGCGCGTCACACCCAAGGGCTTTGAGATAACCGGCGCGTGTATCGGCTGTGGACTGTGCGCAGAGTGCTGCCCTCAGCAGTGCATAAACCCCGGCTCGCCGTTTGTCATAGCTCAGGAGCACTGCCTGCACTGCGGGCTGTGCGCCGAGAATTGCCCCGCAGAGGCAATCAGTAGAAAGGATGAGGACAAGTGATTGCAAGTATGTTTGAGCTACTCTCGTCCCGGTGGGATTTCTTCGCCGGGCTGCTCATAGAGCACCTACAAATCTCCCTTACAGCCATAGTTATAGCTATCGTGATAGGCGGTTTGGCGGGAATACTAATAAGTGAGTTTGTGCGCGCGGCAAAACCCACGCTGGCGGTCATAAACTTCCTATATACCATTCCGTCCATCTCTATGCTGGGCTTCCTGATCCCATTCTCCGGAGTGGGAAACGCTACGGCCATAATTGCGCTGACGGTGTACGCGCTGCTTCCTATGGTGCGCAACACGTACACAGGCATCACTAACGTCGCACCCGCGATAATCGAGGCCGCGCGCGGTATGGGCTCGACGAATTTCCAGATGCTCAGCAAGGTCAAGCTCCCGCTGGCAATGCCGGTCGTCATGAACGGCATACGCAGCATGGTGACCATGACGATAGCCCTCGCGGGCATCGCGAGCTTCATCGGCGCGGGCGGCCTAGGCGTCGCCATTTACCGCGGCATCACGACAAACAACGCCGCTATGACCATGAGTGGCAGTCTGCTTATAGCCTTGCTCGCGCTCGCGGTGGACTTCGTTTTAGGCTTCGTTGAAAAGCGTATGGCAAAGCGTAGCGAGAAGGCGAGGCGCGCGAACAGAGCCATCGGAGCTGCTGCCGCACTTGCATGTGCTGTGCTCGTGTGCGTCTCGCTTTTCTCCGGCGGGAAGGGAGACACAATAAACATAGCCACTAAGCCTATGACAGAGCAATACATCATGGGCGAGGCGCTCGACATCATTATTGAGCAGGACACGGATTTGAACGTCGAGCTCACACAGGGCGTGGGGGGCGGAACCTCTAACATACAGCCTGCGATGGAGAACGGAGAGTTCGACATCTACCCTGAGTATACTGGCACCGGCTGGAACATGGTGCTAATGGAGGAGAGTGTCTACAACGAGAGTTTGTTCCCCACGCTCACCGAACGCTATGCCGCCGACTACGACATGAGCTGGCTCGGCATGTACGGCTTTAATAACACCTACGGCCTAGTCGTGCGCACGGAGATAGCCGAGCGCTACGGGATTGAGACCTACTCCGACCTCGCCAAAGCTGACGATGAGCTCATCTTCGGTGCGGAGTATGATTTCTTCGAGCGCGCCGACGGCTACGACGCACTGTGCGAGACATATGGGTTGAACTTCGGCTCAACGATGGATCTAGACATCGGGCTCAAGTACCAGGCACTGAACCAGGGCGAGATAGATGTAATGGTCATCTTTACCACCGACGGGCAGCTCTCGACGGCAGACGCGGTGGTACTCCGCGACGACAAGGGCTTCTTTCCAAGCTACCTCTGCGGCAACGTCGTGCGCAACGAGGTCCTGGCCGAACATCCGGAGCTCGAGGCGGTATTTGCAAAGCTTACGGGTACGATAACCGACGCAGACATGGCCGCGATGAATTATGCTGTCGAGAGTGAGGGCGCGGAGCCGCGCGACGTAGCCATGGAATTTTTGCGCGAGCACGGACTGTTGAGCGAGGAGGCAGAAGCATGAGCATAGCCATAGAATTCAGAAATATAAGCAAGCGGTACGGGGAAAACTCCGTACTTGAGAACTTCAGCCTGAGCGTGGAGAAGGGCGAGTTCGTGACCATAATCGGATCATCCGGCTGTGGAAAGACGACGGCGCTCAAGCTTGTGAATGGCCTGCTCACGCCCGACTCCGGCGAGATACTCATTGATGGCGAGGACATTTCCGGGATAAATCAGGTACAGTTGCGGCGCAACATCGGTTACGCCATACAGGGTAGTGTCCTCTTTCCACACATGACCGTCGAGCAAAACATAGCCTACGTGCCGAACCTGCTTAACCGGCATGACAAAAAGCGTACGCAGGAGGCTGTGGAGAAGTGGATGAGTATCGTAGGGCTGGACGAAGAGCTGCTTCACCGCTACCCTGACGAGCTCAGCGGAGGGCAGCAGCAGCGCGTCGGCATAGCGCGCGCCCTCGCCGCCTCGCCGGAGATTCTGCTCATGGATGAGCCCTTCGGCGCGGTGGATGAGATAACCCGCGCTCAGTTGCAGACGGAGCTCAAGCGGATATGGGAGCAGACAGGCATCACCGTGCTCTTCGTCACACACGACATCTCTGAGGCACTCAGGTTAGGCAGCCGCGTGTTGGTCATGGACGCTGGGAAAATAGAGCAGTACGCCCCGCCTGCGGAGCTTCTGCGCGCACCTGCCACTGACTTCGTACACCGTCTCGTTGAAAAAGAACGTCGTGCGTGCCGTCTGCCAGACGGACAGCTCATAGACTGCGAATGGTCCGGTGCTGGCGCATCGAGGCGCGGTCAATAGGTTCTAAGTTGCTAATATAGTGCTTACTTTGAAACTACAAAGAAAAAAGCGCTTGCAGTCATGCTCAAATTTACAATGACCACCGGACTTCTGCCAGTCTGCGGCGGCAAATACAACAAAGCCTACGCCCGCTGGCACCACCAAGGACACGAAGTCTGAGGTCGAACCGACCGTTAAGCCTACCGAGAACCTCAGAACAACATAGAAAAGGCTTTTGCCCCGATAAACACCTTCTCTACCGGTAACAACGAGACCTCCTATGAGCTGCTCGGCAAGAACTACTTCCAGTATAACACCGCAATAGCCGACGGTGTGTTCGGCCTCAACGTGGGTCAGGTCCCTTTCGCAAAGCGGGCATAAAGATGTTTTACGACGAGATGCACATTGTGCTCACCCAGGGCAACTCCGTTTCCACGGTAAGCGAGGGCACATACGTCGGCGCGCACATCATCTACTATGACTTCTTGTTCGTGGAGAACAGCAAGTTCGCTGAGCGCTGGTACGTGATGGAGTCAATTGCCGACTATAGCGCCTGGCAGAACGGCAACGGCATATCCCACAAATGAGAAGCATTGAAATTACTAAGCTATGCACCACGACGGTTGTAGAGCTACTTTTAGTCATAGCCTTCATACTGATGTGTTTTGAGGTCTCGGGGCCGTTCTCGCCAACCTTTGCGTGCATCGACATCTCGGTCATGTACATGATCATCGGTGCATTTGCCTATAGGCACGCTCATTGGCGTGCCTATAGAGTTCATCAAGAATGTACTACAATTTATCGCCACCGCCACGGAAAGTGACGGCGGTTTCGCTAACATCATCATTGGCGGCGTATTTGTCTTTTCCGTAGGGTCCAATACAGTGGGTACAAGACGAAGAGGGCAATGCCCGTTGCCTGCCTTGCGGCCAGCCTCGCCATGGACGCGATAGCAGGCGTTGACAACTACTTCATATTGCGTCCCGTCTTTGACTCGTCCATGTCTTTCAACGAGCTTATCGCTTTCTTCGGATAGTTTATTCCATTCATACGGACAAAACTGGACGTGGTGTTGTATAAAAGCCAAGCCCTTCAACCTTTTCAAAGGCCTTGCTATTAATGCAGCAACCGTGCTTGCATATAAAAAGCTCTCACCATACTCAAGGGCACGGTCTGAGAAGAGGAGAAATATGGACTACCAGAAATAAATCGTGGATAAATTCACTCAGTCGTCTTTGCAGTCGCGGCTGGAGAGGGACTCGCATGATCGCCGTCGACATCATGGACTGCGACGATTCGGAGCTCTACTCCCTTACGGCGAGCGGTAAGTAGTCATGTGAACGGCTCAAGGCCGACCGGAGCATAGCCTTTACAGACGTCAAAGGAAGCGATACTCTCTCCAACGCGGCAATATCCGTACAGGGCAGGGCACGCAGGCTAGCAACGGGCGTATCCCCGCGCTCTTTGAGAAGAATCCATACATGAAGGGGATTTACCACACCGAAGCCACGCATAACGAGCTGACCATGTTCAAGATATATGAGGGCAGCGGCGAGCACTTCGATCTGAGCAAAAGCCCATCGAGCACACCAAGTTCGCCTTGGCAGAGTGAAAGAGCAACGCGGTAGCTACGTAATCATGGATAGTTGTGTGGGATGCGAGCTGTGTATTGCTAGGTGTCTGCAAAACTGCATCAGCGTGGGCGTGCCGTATGAGCTAGCGCAGGAGCATTGCATGCACTGCGAAAATTGCTTTGAAATCTGCCCCGCGTGGACAATCATACGACGGTGAATAATATGACCCAGGACAAGATGCTTGAATACCTCATAGAATACCTGCTCGACGAGCGGCTGGAATATGCAGACGTGTCCGTTCCCGAGACCATGGATGAGCGCCGTAGGCTGCTCCGCGCACTTTTGAACGTGCGCGCGCCGGATCCGGTCAGCGCGGACTTCCTCGCCGTACAGGACAAGTATCTGCAAAGACGGCTAACAGAGCGAGGCGTTCAGCTCGTAAAAGATTTGACGCCCATAGAGCATGGGATCTATCTCTGGCAGGGAGATATCACGACTCTCGCAGCTGACGGTATAGTGAACGCGGCGAACTCCGGAATGACGGGCTGCTATGTGCCGAATCACAGCTGCATAGACAATGCAATACACACCTACGCCGGGGTGCAGCTTAGGCTCGAGTGCGCGAAGATAATGGCAGCACAGGGGTATGAGGAACCGACAGGCACATCCAAGATAACAAAGGCGTACAACCTCCCGAGTAAGTGTGTTCTGCACACCGTTGGACCAATTGTGCACGATAGCCCAACGCTGCGAGACTGTGAGCTATTGGAAAGCTGTTACCGTTCCTGCTTGGAGCTGGCGGAGAGCTGTGGCCTGAACAGTGTGGCGTTTTGCTGCATTTCAACGGGAGAGTTTCGATTCCCGAACTACCATGCTGCGGACATAGCAGTAAAGGCTGTTCGGAAGTTCAAGGCAAGCAATGGCAGTAAAATGAAGGTGATTTTTAATGTTTTCAAGAATAAGGACTACAAAATATACGCTGACCTCCTCGGCTGAGCGTCTCGCGTACGAGTTGGAGAGCTCGGACGCCATAGTCGTCGGCGCGGGCGCGGGGCTCTCAACATCTGCGGGGTATGAATACGGCGGAGAACGCTTCCACGCCAATTTCGCCGAATTTGAGGCCAAATACGGTTTCCATGATATGTACTCCGGAGGGTTTTACCCATTCCTGACAGAGGAGGAGCGTTGGGCATACTGGAGCCGCTTCATCATGCTTAACCGTTACACCGACGTGCCGAAGGACACGTATTCAAAGCTCCTAGCTTTGCTCGAGGGAAAAGACTACTTTGTCGTCACTACGAACGTCGATCACTGCTTCCAGCGCACCGGTTTTGACAAGCGCCGTCTCTTCTACACGCAAGGCGACTACGGCCTCTGGCAGTGTTCAAAGCCGTGCCACGACAAGACATATGACAACGAGGAGATTGTCCGACGCATGTGCGCCGAGATGCGTGATATGCGCGTACCAAGTGAGCTTGTACCGCGCTGCCCTGTTTGCGGGGCGCCGATGAGCATGAACTTGCGAGCAGACGACACCTTCGTCGAGGACTCAGGCTGGCGCGCTGCGTCGGAGCGCTATGAGCGCTTCCTGCGATACCATGAGGGGCAACGCGTGCTGTTTCTGGAACTAGGCGTAGGAATGAACACCCCGGTTATAATCAAGTACCCCTTCTGGCGCATGACATACGCCAATTCGAACGCTGTCTATGCCTGTATAAACTACGGGGAGGCCTATGCCCCGCGCGAGATAGCAAAGCGTTCAATATGTATCGACGCGGACATAGACACCGTGCTGGGCTGGATTATAACTAAAAATTAAAGAGTGCGGACAGAGAGTCCGCACTCTCAGCCTGTCGAAAAAGGTCACCAACTGGTGGCCTTTTTCTCGTATAGAGAGAGG
>ENA-OZIL01000239-OZIL01000239.1-human-gut-metagenome-genome-assembly--contig:-NODE-239-length-29543-cov-7.305819_pt1 | contig 29543 bp, 26 predicted proteins | sample MGYA00244057_ERZ653706 | MGnify/ENA primary metagenome ERZ653706 (study PRJEB26926, sample SAMN06165266) | human gut metagenome | biome: ENVO:00009003; feature: ENVO:2100002; material: ENVO:00002003...
TCAGTCTCCCGAAGGCTGGGATGTTTGGGGCAATGAGGTCGAATGCAGCATCAAACTTGGAAAGGAGGTTTCCAATGGCGTTTGTACCGGTCCCGAAGGACCTGAATCGCGTGAAAACCAAAGTCATGTTTAATCTGACCAAGCGGCAGCTCATCTGCTTTGCGCTTGCCGCAGCCGCCGGTGTGCCGGTCTTCTTTCTGACGAAGCCCGGCCTTGGCATCTCCACCTCCGCTATGCTCATGGTGGTCATTATGCTCCCGTTCATCTTCTTCGCTCTGTACGAGAAGGACGGGCAACCGGCAGAAAAAATCCTCGGTCATGTGGTCAAGTCCATGTTTCTGAGGGATAAGGTGCGGCCATACCGCACGAACAATCTCTACGCTGTCATCCAGCAGGAAATTAAAGAACAGGAGGAATTGCGTATTGAAGAGCAGCACAAAGGCAGCAGCACCTAAGCAGCTTACCCGGAACGGTAAGGTCTTCGGCGATGTCCTTTCCGCTGACGAAAAGAAGAAGCTCGTCATGCAGAAGAAAAAGGATAAGAAATCGAAGAAAACCCGTATGTCGGCACAGCAGACGATCCCCTATGTGGAGATGTGCCGCGACGGTATCTGCAAGGTGGACAGCCGCCTCTACACGAAAACCATCCGCTTCAACGACATCAACTATCAGCTTGCCGGGAATGAAGATAAGACCGCCATCTTCGAGAACTGGTGTGATTTCCTCAACTACTTTGATAGCTCCATCTTTGTCCAGTTCTCTTTTATCAACCAGAGAACCGACATCGACGAGTTCAAGAAGCAGATCAATATTTCCCAGCAGGATGACGATTTCAATGACATCCGCAGCGAATACTCGGGGATGTTGCAGCAGCAGCTTACCAAGGGGAACAATGGCCTCATCAAGCGCAAGTACATCACCTTCGGTATTGAGGCTGACTCTCTTCGCGCCGCCAAGCCGAAGCTGGAACGCATTGAGACGGATATTCTCAACAACTTCAAAACCCTCGGGGTGAAGACGGAGCCGCTGTCCGGCTACGAACGGCTGAAAGTGCTTCATGATGTGTTCAACATGGACTCGAATGAGCCGTTCCGCTTCTCCTTTGATATGGTTGCCCGGACGGGACTGAGCAGCAAGGACTTTATCGCGCCCACTTCCTTTGACTTCCGTGAGGGAAAGTGCTTCCGCATGGGGCGGACCATCGGCGCAGTGAGCTTCCTGCAAATCCTCGCGCCGGAACTCTCCGACCGGATGTTGGCGGATTTCCTTGACATGGATTCCAACATCACGGTCAACCTCCATATCCGCACGATTGATCAGGCAAAGGCTATCAAGAGCATCAAGATGAAGATTACCGATCTCGATAAAATGAAAATCGAAGAGCAGAAAAAGGCCGTGCGCTCCGGTTATGACATGGAAATAATCCCGTCCGACCTTGCCACCTACGGTGGGGAGGCGAAGCGTCTGTTGCAGGATCTCCAGACGCGCAACGAGCGCCTGTTCCTTGTCACTGTTCTGATCATGAACACGGCTCCTACCCGGCAGAAGCTTGAGAATGCCGTTTTCCAGACGGCCTCCATCGCCCAGAAATACAACTGTGTGCTCAAACGCCTCGACTTCCAGCAGGAAGAAGGTCTGATGAGCAGCCTTCCCATCGGGCTGAATCAGGTGGAGATTGAGCGCGGGCTGACCACCTCTTCCACGGCGGTTTTCATCCCGTTTACCACTCAGGAGCTTTTTCAGGGCGGCGAGGCACTGTACTACGGGCTGAACGCTTTGAGCAACAACATGATCATGGTGGACCGCAAGCAGCTCAAAAACCCCAACGGCCTGATCCTCGGTACGCCGGGTTCCGGTAAGAGCTTTTCGGCAAAGCGCGAGATGACCAATGCGTTCCTCATCACAGAAGATGACATCATTGTCTGCGATCCCGAGGCAGAGTATTTTCCCCTTGTGCAAAAGCTCGGCGGTCAGGTCATCCGCATTTCTCCGGTCAGCACCGACTACATCAATCCGCTGGACATCAATGTGAACTACTCGGAAGAGGAAAACCCGCTGACCTTGAAATCCGACTTCATCCTCTCCATGTGTGAGCTGATCGTGGGAGGCAAGGATGGTTTGCAGCCGGTGGAGAAGACGGTCATCGACCGCAGCGTCCGTATGGTGTATCAGGACTATCTCGCAGACCCGAAGCCTGAGAAAATGCCCATTCTGGAAGACCTCTACAATGTCCTGCGCAGCCAGAAAGAGCCGGAGGCGCAGCGGATTGCCACCGCCCTTGAAATCTATGTGCATGGTTCGCTGAATGTCTTTAACCACAGGACGAATGTGGATGTGACCAACCGCTTCGTGTGCTACGACATCAAGCAGCTCGGGAAACAGCTTAAAAAGCTTGGAATGCTCATTGTGCAGGATCAGGTCTGGAACAGAGTAACCATCAACCGTGCCCAGCACAAGGCGACGCGCTACTACATGGACGAGTTCCACTTGCTCTTGAAGGAAGAGCAGACTGCGGCCTACTCCGTCGAGATTTGGAAGCGTTTCAGAAAATGGGGCGGCATTCCCACGGGGATCACCCAGAACGTTAAGGATTTGCTGGCTTCCCGTGAGATTGAAAATATCTTCGAGAACTCCGATTTCGTCTATCTGCTCAATCAGGCATCGGGCGACCGTCAGATTCTCTCGAAGGCGCTGAATATCTCGCCCAGCCAGCAGAACTACATCACCAACTCCAACGCCGGTGAGGGCTTGATCTTCTACGGCTCCACCATCGTACCCTTCAAGGATGACTTCCCGAAGGACACGATGCTCTATCGTTACATGACAACCAAACCAGAAGAGACTTTACAGAACTAAGGAGGACTCCCTTTATGAATAAGAACATGAACAAGAATTTTGAGATCACCGTTGACGAGATGACCGAGATGATCGGCGATACGCCGGTTGAGATGAGCTTCCGGGAGGTCAAGGAGGGCATGGACAGCTTCTTCGGCCTGATGGGGATGACGATGGAACTGCTCCGTCTGTACCACAAGGAGAGCGAGCTGAAAAAGCACCACCGGGCCTATCTCCATGTCCGCGAGGAAATCGACAAGTGTGCCGATGAGACGGCGGAGTTCATCTCCGGCCTTCTCGACTCCCTGATGGAGAAAGAGCACATCTATCATGTTGCCGGTTCTTCTGCCGCGCCCGTTGATAATTTGGAAGATGAAGATGAGGATGAGGGCGATACCGTCTCCATCCCCAAAGAGAAGTACGACAGCATGGTCGAGGATCTGCTGACGATGGCAGAGTTGATCGACATGGTGTCGGATATGCGCACGAGGGATGTCCGCGCCATTCAGGAGTTTGCCAAGTTCGTTCCCGCTTTTGCCGCCTATGAGCGCAACCGACTCTCCGTCTACCGCGAAGCGGCAAAGGAGGCCGAGAGCATCATCGACCGCTGGGAGGATGAGCTGGAAGATGACGAGGACTACGAGCCGGACGAGTATTTCTCCGACTAAGTTCCTGCCGAATCCGATGGAAAGGAGGTCTTTTTCATACAGCTTGATCACATTTATACCGGCGATTGTCTCAATATCCTGAAAACACTGCCTGACAAAAGCGTCCATTGCTGCGTGACCTCTCCGCCCTACTACGCGCTGCGCGATTACGGTGTGGCGGGGCAGATTGGCAGAGAGACTACGCCAAAGGAATACATCTCGCGTCTGACCGAAGTTTTCGCCGAAGTCAGGCGCGTTCTGCGTTCTGACGGCACACTCTGGCTCAACATCGCCGACACCTATGCCGGAAAGGGCAATCAAGGCAGCTATGTGGACGCCAAGAATCCGAAAGGCCGGACGGGGCAGGCTGTGGCTCTCAACCATAAGGTTGAGGGCTGCAAGCCGAAGGACATGATCGGCATCCCTTGGATGCTGGCCTTTGCTCTGCGGGATGACGGTTGGTATCTGCGCAACGACATCATCTGGATGAAGGAAAACCCCATGCCGGAAAGCTGCAAAGACCGCTGCTCCCGCTGCTATGAGCACATTTTCCTGTTTTCAAAGTCCCGCAAATACCATTTCGATTACAAGGCAATCTCCGAGCCGATTGCTCCGGCAACCGCAGAAAGGCTCAAGCGCGGGATTAAAGGCAGCAACAAGTATGGCGGCGCAATCCCCGGGCAGCCCCACCAGCAGACAATTAACCAGAGCCGTGCTCATGGAAGCATCACCGATAATCAGATTAACCCCTATCGTAATAAGCGTGATGTATGGGTGATCAATACCGTTCCATTCAAAGGCGGTCACTATGCCGCCTACCCGCCGAAGCTGGTGGAAACCTGTCTGCTCGCCGGTTGTCCCGAGGGCGGCATTGTCCTTGACCCCTTCATGGGCAGCGGTACGACGGGCATGGTCGCAAAGCAGATGGGACGGCATTATATCGGCATAGAGCTGAATCCTGAATACACCGAGCTTGCCAATGCCCGGATTGGAGGTGAGATCAATGGCTCGTGAAGAGCTAAAGGCTCGGGACAAGATCGTCACGAGGATGACGAGGGAGGGCGCAGTTGAAGAAAACCTCACGGAAGGCACATCCGAACGCATTTCAAAGAGGATTAAAGATACCCAGCTTGTCACGCCTCATGATACCGAAACCGGAGACATCGCCGAAGAGGTCAGGAAGCGAAGACAGCTCCGTCCCGAAGAGCTGGAAAATGCCGAGGGGCAAGCCCAAGCCGAAGCACAAGCCGCAGACACAGTGCAGGAATACAAGCAGGGAGAGCTTCCGGTCAGCGACAACTCTGTACCATGCGTTCCGCATTCCGAGGCCGCTCCTGTCCCTCGGGTTGATTATGGCAAAGTATTTGCCGACACCGCTGTTACCGGCAACGTCAGCAGACCCCGCGCCGAAAGGCAGATTGACGGAGAGGCCATTCTGGAAAAGGCGGCTGCTACCTCCGCAGAGAGGCCGGATTTCGATGATGCCCCGTCTTCAAGACGGATTGAGCGTTTGGAACGCAAATCCCGGAAAGCACATGAACGGCTGGATGCTGCCCGCGAAAAGCTCCCCACCAAGAAGGTGCTGAAAAAAGAGCGCGTCATTGACGAGGAAACCGGCAAGGGCAAGACCCGCCTTCACTTTGAGGATGAGCTGAAAGTACCCAAGGGTCAGAGCAAATTGCAATTCGAGGCAGAGAAAACCGTCCGCAAGGTCGGCGATACCCTCGCCTCCGGCATTCACGGCAAAATCCATGAGGTCGAACAGGAAAACTCGGGTGTTGAGGCGGCTCACCGGACGGAAATTGTCGCCGAAACCGCTGTGCGTCACTATCAGCACCACAAAGAGCGCAGTGCAAACAAGCCCTTTGAGAAGGTGTCCAGACTGGAACAGAAGGCGGAAGCCGCAGACCGGAAGCTCCACTTTGAGAAGACGGTTGCCGAAAACCCGGAGATGAAAAGCTCCCGCGCCAATATGAACAGGCACTATCAGAAGAAGCATATCAAGAAGGAATATGCTGCCGCCCGAAAAGCCGGTTCCCAGACCGCATCCACCGCAACAAAGGCAACCGGCAAAACGGTTCGGGAGAAAGCATCGGACAAGGCAAAGAGCTTCTTCGCCAAGAACAAGAAAACCTTCCTTTGGATTGGTGCAGGGCTGGCCTGTTTTGTGCTTCTGTCCGCAGGGATCAGTTCGTGTACCGCGATGTTTTCTTCTACCGGTTCCGCCGTTATCGCCACCTCTTATCTGAGCGAAGATGAGGCCATGACCGGCGCGGAGGCGCAATATTGCGATATGGAAGCGGAGCTGCAATCGTACCTGGATAACTACGAGAGCACACACGACTATGACGAGTACCACTTTGACCTTGACGAAATCGAGCATGATCCCTATGTGCTGATCTCCATACTGTCTGCACTCTATGAAGGTGAGTTTACTCTGGATGATGTGCAGGGCACCCTTGAGATGCTGTTTGAGAAGCAGTACATCCTCACAGAAGAGGTCGAGGTCGAGGTGCGCTACCGCACAGAAACCCGGATCGACAGCGAGGGGAACTCCTATACCGTTGACGTTCCGTATAACTACTACATCTGCACCGTCACGCTGGAAAACTTCAATCTCTCTCATGTTCCCGTTTACATGATGAACGAAGAGCAGCTTTCCATGTATTCAGCCTATATGTCAACGCTGGGCAACCGGGAGGACTTGTTCCCCGGCTCGGAGTATGTGGACAAGTACATCGAAAACCCGCCGGATGATTACACGGTCAATGCAGCGTATCTGTCTGATGAGAAGTTCGCAACGCTTCTTGCTGAGGCGGAAAAGTACCTCGGCTACCCCTATGTGTGGGGCGGCTCAAACCCGTCCACTTCGTTTGACTGCTCCGGCTTTGTCTCCTATGTTCTTACCAACAGCGGACTCGTCAACACCGGGAGGCTGGGCGCTCAGGGGCTTTACAATGTCTGTACCCCTGTTTCCAGCAGCGACGCACAGCCGGGCGATCTTGTCTTTTTCGTGGGCACATACGATACTCCCGGCGTCTCCCATGTCGGTATCTATGTCGGCGATGGGGTCATGCTTCACTGCGGCGACCCGATCCAGTATTCGTCCATCAATACTTCCTATTGGCAGTCTCACTTCTATGCCTTTGGCAGACCTGCCTATTAAGCGAAAGGAGATGCTTCATTGAATCCGAAATATCAAAAAATCTGCACGGAAATCGCAAAGACGGAAAAGAAAATCGAAGACCTTCAGGCGCAGCTCAAAGAGCTGAATGCCAAGAAGACCGAACTTGAAAACCTTGAAATCATCAACACTGTCCGCGCTATGGTAATGGACAAGGATCAGATCATGGCCTTCCTCTCCACCATGAAGCCCGCCAAGCCGGACGCGGCAAAGCCTGTTGATTTGGAGGTGAGTGAGAATGACTAAAAGAAAGGGAATCCGCCTTCTGGCGGCGCTTGCACTCTGCTTTACCCTTTGTTTTTCGTTCACGCTCCCGGCGTTCGCCTATGCGGATGACACCGCGCAGGAGCTACCGGTCACGGAAGCTACCCAGCCGGAGGAAACTCCCGAACCTGAGCCGACCGATGCGCCTGAGCCTTATGAGGGCGAGCCGCTTGAAGGGGAAGGCAATGTTTCTACCCGCGATCTGCTCTATGACAAGGCGACGAACAAGCAGTTCATCACCATCCAGACCAAGGCTGGCAACACCTTCTACATCGTGATCGACTATGATGCGCCCATCAACGAGGAAGAGGAACAGTACCAGACCTACTTCCTTAACATGGTGGATGAGGCGGATCTGCTTGCCCTCATGGACGAGACAGCCGCTGCCGAGCTGACCACCTGTAATTGTGATACCAAGTGTGAAGCTGGTGCGGTCAACACGGAATGCCCTGTCTGCAAGAACAACATGAGCGAGTGTACCGGCACAGTTCCCGAAGCGGAGCAGCCGACCGAAGAGGTCGAGCCTGAGCCGGAAGTGTCGGAGAATCAGTCGAATATCGGCTTGATTATCGGTGTAATTGCGGTTGTCGGCATCGGCGGAGGGGCTTACTACTACTTCAAGTTCGTGCGCGGCAAAAAGAAAAAAGATGAGGATTTAGACTTTTTCGATGATGATGGCTACGAGGAAGAGCCTTATATCAACGAGGATGAAGAGCCGGATATTGCCGAGGATGATAAAGAGGAAGCAAAAGAAATGGAGGAAAATATTTGATTTTGGTTGTCGCAGAGAAACCGAGCGTCGGTTTGTCGCTGGCCAAGGTGCTGGGGGCGACCACTCGCAAGGACGGCTATCTCGAAGGAAACAATTATATCGTCTCATGGTGCGTCGGACATCTTGTGGGGTTGGCGGATGCAAGCTCCTACGACGAACGCTTTGCCAAATGGCGGTACAGCGATCTTCCCATTGTCCCAGAGGAATGGCTGTTTGAAGTCCCGACGGACAAACAAAAGCAGTTCAAAGTGCTGTGTGACCTCATGCGCGATAAGCGCGTGACCGAGCTGGTCTGCGCTACCGATGCGGGGCGCGAGGGCGAGCTGATTTTCCGGTTGGTCTACAAGAAAGCCGGTTGCACGAAGCCTTTCAAGCGCCTGTGGATCAGCTCGTTGGAAGACAGCGCAATCCGAGAGGGCTTTGCCCATCTGCGAGACAGCGGCGAGTATGACCGGCTCTATGAAGCTGCGCTTGCCCGTTCCAAGGCAGATTGGATTGTCGGCATCAACGGCACAAGGCTGTTCTCGACACTCTATCATAAGAAGCTGGTGGTCGGGCGCGTCCAAACGCCTACGCTGGCAATGCTGGTGGAGCGTGAAGGCAAAATCACAACCTTCCACAAGGAGAAATACTTCAATGTCCATATCAGCAAAGACAACTTGACGGCGGATCTGGAAAAGGTCAAAACCGAAGACGAGGCGAAGGCGATTGCGGCGGCTTGCGATAAAAAGCAAGCCGTCGTTTCTTCTCTCAAGAAGGAGACGAAGACGGTCAACCCGCCAAAGCTCTATGATCTGACCGCCTTGCAGCGGGAAGCCAACCGCTACTATGGCTTTACCGCCCAGCAGACGCTCGATCTGGTGCAGTCCCTCTATGAGAAAAAGCTGCTTACCTATCCCCGAACGGACAGTCAGTTCATCACTGAGGATATGGAGAGCACCGCCCATCAGGTGATCGGCATTGTCTCCCGCAAGCTGCCGCTCTTCGAGGGCATCACCCATGAGCCGGACATCGGGAGAATTACCAACAACGCCAAGGTCACTGACCATCATGCCATTATCCCCACTGTCCAGCTTGAAAAGCAGGACCTCGCCGAGCTGCCGGAGTCGGAGCAGAAAATCATCCGGCTTATCGCCATGCGCCTTCTGAGCGCTACCGGTGAGAAGCACATCTATGATGAGACTTCGGTCACGCTCACCTGTGAGGGGTTCGAGTTCAAGGCAAAAGGCAAAACGGTCGTACAGGATGGATGGAAGTCGGTTGAGCGCTGCTTCAAGGAAACGCTCAAGAGCAAGGAAAAGGACGAGCCGGAACGCTCGCTGCCTTCTCTGAATGAGAAGGATATTCTCTCTTCTGTCGATTCCAGCGTCACCGAACATTACACATCCCCGCCGAAGTCCTACACCGAAGACTCCCTTCTGTCGGCAATGGAAACTGCGGGAAACGCTGAGTTCGACGATGATACCGAAAAGAAAGGGCTTGGCACTCCCGCCACCCGCGCCGGTATCATCGAAAAGCTGGTCAAAGGCGGCTTCGTTGAGCGCAAGGGCAAATCTCTCGTGCCTACAAAGGATGGCAACAACCTTGTATGCGTCCTGCCAGAACAGATCACTTCGCCTACCATGACGGCAGAATGGGAAAATACCCTGATGCAGATTGAGCGTGGCAATGCGGATGCGGACAAGTTCCTTTCCGGCATTGTGGGAATGACCTCCGATCTGGTCAAAGCCTATCCCTTCCTCTCTGAGGCCGAGGCAAACCGCTTCGATACCGGCAGAGAGTCCATCGGCAAATGCCCGCGCTGCGGCTCGCCGGTCTATGTAGGCAAGGGAAACTACTACTGCTCGAACAAGGAATGCTCCTTCTGTATGTGGGAGGATAACAAGTTCTTTACGAGTAAGAAAAAGAAGCTGACCAAGAAAATCGCCGCCGAACTGCTGGACAAGGGTTGGTGCAGAGTGACCGGGCTTTATACGCCAAAGCGCCCGCAGCTCTATGATGCGGTGATCCGTCTGGATGACACAGGCGGCAAGTATGTCAGCTTCAAGATGGAGTTCGACCGATGACGCGCCCGCGATATATTGCCTCATGCAGCGGAGGCAAGGACAGCGTAGCAACAATTCTTCTTGCTGCGGAGAAAAACGAGCCGTTGGATGAGGTCATTTACAGTGAGGTGATGTTCGATCAGGAGATCAGTGGAGAAGTCCCGGAGCATCGGGACTTTATCCACCAAAAGCTCAAACGGTTCGTTGAAAATGAACTCGGATGCAAATTCACGGTTCTGCGAAGTGACAAAACTTACGATGATGTGTTCCATCACATTATCACAAGAGGACCTTATGAAGGGCTGATTCGAGGTTTTGTCTGGCCGGGAAAGTGCGCGGTAAATCGGGACTGTAAAATGCCTCCGCTCCGCAAGTACCATAAGGCTCAACCTGATGACACCCGTAGCTATGTAGGTATTGCATTGGACGAGCCAAAGCGTCTTGCCAGACTGAATAAGGAGAAGGACATCAGCCTTCTTGCAAAGTATGGCATGACGGAAGCGGATGCTTGGCGGCTGTGCGAGAAATACGATATGCTCTCGCCCTGTTATCAACATTCCAAACGCAACGGTTGTTGGTTCTGCCCGAACGCATCGACTTCTGAGCTTTCCCACATGGTCAACCGTCACCCTGACTTATTTGAGAAGTTGATTGAATGGGAACATACAGATAATTTGTATCATCGCAGATTGACCAGAACGGAAACTCCGTCTGAGATCAAAGCCCGTCTTTCGGGCAAATCTCAGCCGGAGTTTTCTATTTCAAATCAGTAAGATTGGAGGTTAGAAATGGCTGAAAACAGAAACGCCCAGCAAGTCCGGGAAATCACCGACAAGCTGGAACAGGGACTCAAGGAACTGTTTGAATCCGAACGCTTCAAAGAGTACCTGAAAACGATGTCCAAGTTCTACAACTACTCGTTTAACAATACGCTTCTCATCGCCATGCAGAAGCCAGATGCGACGCTGATCGCCGGTTACACGGCATGGCAGCGCAACTTCGACCGCCATGTGATGAAGGGCGAAAAGGGTATCAAAATCCTTGCTCCTGCGCCCTACAAGGTGCAGGAAGAGCGGGAAAAACTCGACCCAGCAACGCAGAAGCCCGTTCTCGACAAGGACGGCAAGCCGGTCACTGAGACGGTTGAAGTGACCCGCCCCGCCTTCAAGGTGGTGAGCGTCTTCGATGTGTCTCAGACGGACGGCAAAGAGCTTCCCGATATTGCCGTAGACGAGCTGACAGGCAGCGTGGAAAACTACGCCGCCTTTTTTGATGCTCTCAAAGAGCTGTCTCCGGTCCCCATTGCCTTTGAAAACATCACCGATGGCGCAAAAGGCTACTTCTCTCATGTAGAAAACCGCATTGCCATTCAGGAGGGTATGAGTGAAATCCAGACCATCAAGACGGCGATCCACGAGATTGCCCATGCCAAGCTCCATGCCGTCACTCCGGGCGAAAAGGTTGCTCCCGAGGACAAGAAAGACCGGCGCACTAAGGAGGTCGAGGCAGAAAGCGTCGCCTATACCGTCTGCCAGCGGTACGGCATTGAAACCTCTGATTATTCTTTCGGCTATATCGCCGGTTGGTCCTCCGACAAGGAGACCAAGGAGCTGAAAGGCTCGCTGGAAACCATCCGCAAAACGGCGGCTGAGATGATCACCGGTATTGATGAAAAGCTCAAAGAGCGGCTTGCCGTGAAGGAACAGGAAGCCCCTACGCCGCTGCGGGATGCGGCGATTCCGGTTTACCGAGAAGCTGCGATGTATGCCTTTGAAGCCGGTGAGCTGGATGCTTACCGCACCTCGATGCAAGCCAACATGGACTGTAAAGAGGCGATTGAGCAGACCATCAACGACTACTACGGCAACAACCGACTTGCGGCGGAGGCCGCCGTTAAGAGCATCCTTGAGAAATTCTCGCCTGAGCGCGTCGCCTATGTCCTCGCGCAAACCATCCAGCAGAAAGACCATGACGCGCGCATTTCCCCAGACTGCAAGGAATGGGCAAAGGGCATGGATGGCAGCCCGGATCATGCAACTCAACTCATTATTGACAGTGTAAATCCGGGGCTGGTCAGCCTTTTCACCGAAGAGTTTGTCCGGCAGACTGCCATCAGCAGAACTCAGGAACAGGCACCGGCTGAGCAGAGCAAACCGGCTGTGCCGGAGAAGGCTCCCGAAGCTCCGGCTCCCAAAGAGCCGGAACAGGCGGTACCGGTGAAGCATCGCCTCACACCGGAGGAAAAGAAAATCAAGGAAGCTGTCATGGACACGCTCAAAGCGCAGATCGCCGGTCGCAACGACGGGATGCTGTCTACCTACCGTTCGTCCAATCAGTCCTTCAAGGTGATGATGGAGTACAAGGTCAGGATTGAGAGCAACACCGTTACCCGGGATGGCGAGCCGATGTTCGCTATCCACCGCCGCCATTCTGCGAAGAAGGTACAGGGCTGCTACCGCGAGCTGACACCGATGCTTGAATACATCGGCAAAGAGAAGACTCAGGAAGCAGCGCGGGAAAAACCTTCTATCCGGGAACAGCTCCGTGCTGCGGCAAAGAGCCAGCCTGAGCGGAAAACGCCGGTTAAGCAGAAGTCCCACGATGTCGGTTTGGAGTGATGCCTATGAAGTTTGAAAACATCGATCTTGTGGATGCCCTTCGCAGGATTATGGACATCCATACCCAGAATTACAAAGAAGACTTTGAGCTTGATGCCAAGCTGCTCTACGATCTCGCATCGTCATCATCCGCCGAGGATAAGCACCTTCTCTGGATGTCACGCCCGAACGGGACATATCTTCTGCCCGAGCGGGAGGTTTATGTGGAGGATTCCTATGAGAACAAGGTGTGGGAGTTTTACCATGACCAGACCCGCGATCCTATTCTCGCCTATGCCGTTGAAATCAGCGGCTTGGAGGGTGACACGGTAAAGGGCAGCCTCATCGAGCTGGACTATGCTGCCCATGTGGAGCGGATGAAGCAGCTCACCGTTCCGGTTGAGAAGATGGCCGTCACATTTGAGGACCGCGCCACCTTTTTTCTGCCATTCCGCAGCTATTGGCGGGAGGCGAAGCCGCTGGAAGAAAAGCACGGTGCGGTCACGTCGGTGAGTTATCTGCCTGAGAACGCCGCTGAGCTTGACAACATTCTCCGCCGTGAGCGTTTCAAAACAAGCTTCCATGCGAAATCCGGCAGTATTGAGGAACACATCCACAAGCTCGCAGCGCAGCACGGCATTCCTGAGAGGCCGGGATCTCTGTCCCTTGAGGCACAGACAGCCTACAATGCCGTCAAAGAAGCCCATCCAGAGGCGATTGTCTGCTTCGCCCAGAACGGCTACTTCGAGATTTACGGCGAGGATGCAAAGAAGGCAGCGCCCATACTCGGCACCAGGCTCCTGATCAAAGAGCTGGAAGGCGGAGGTCAGGTCGCCGTGACCGGATTCCAAAAGGAGCTTTGGGTTGCAAAGGCAAAAGAACTGTGGGGACATGGCAACGATGTTCTCTTAACGCAGCCCGGCGAGAACGGCAGACAGGAAACCGTCAAGCATCTCCGCGCTGCGGAATACATCCCCGTCGGCATGGTGATGGATATGGACGGAAAAACCGTCCGTGTAGACAATGTGGATTTCTCAAACGATGCAGTCGGAATGACTGACATTACGGATAAGCAGCATCCCATCGCCTTCCGCGAGAAGCCTTCCATTGTGCGCTCCTATGTGGAAGCTGCTCTGGCGGAACAACTCTTGAAAGCCTTTGAACGGCAGGAACGCAGAACAAAGAAACCTTCTGTTCTTGCTAAACTCAAAGATCACACTCAGTCTGCACCGGAAAGACAAACAAAAACGCCTGAACGCGCCAAGAAACCGAAATCGAAAGAAATGGAGATATGATTATGTTTTTTACTGTGGAAGAGACCAACCTGATGTGCTGCTTCGACACTTCCAGCCGCAAGAGGCTGATCGCCGAAATGAAGGCGCTGCCCATCGACGAGCTGGACAATGAGATGGCGGAGCTGCTTTTCCATACTGTTCGGAAGCTTGAGAGCATGACCGATGAGACATTTTCCCAGCTCTATATCGTGCCGGACAGCCTGATTGAAGATTGAAAGGAGGATGCCTATGGCCGTTTTGGATGGCAGCTTTGAAGCCTTCGTTACCAACCTTGGCAAGTACAACGAAGGCGAGCTTGTCGGTGAGTGGGTACAGTTCCCGACCACCGAAGAGGAAATGAAGAAGGTGTTCGAGCGGATCGGGATCGGCTCAACAGATGAGTTCGGTCATGTTTATGAGGAATGGTTCATCACCGACTATGAATGCCCGCTTCACGGGGTTTACGATATGCTCGGTGAATACGAAAGCCTCGATAAGCTCAATTACCTTGCCGCCCGCATTGATGAGCTGGACAAGTGGGATCAGGAAAAGCTCGCCTCGATTATGGAAGTCGGATGCGATGAGGTCAGCGACATTGACGATCTCATCAACCTCACCTTCAATCTCGATACCTACGACTTCCTTCCCGATATTCACGATGAATCCGATCTCGGCTACTACTATGTCCATGAAGCCGGTATCTATGAAGAAAAGGATTTGGGACCTCTTGCCAACTACATCGACTATGAACGCTTCGGACGCGACATTGCGATGGATGAAAGCGGTAGATTTACCGATGACGGCTATATCCGCAGTACCGGAGACCGGTGGGATCGGCAGTTCGACGGCTCACTTGAGGATATTCCCGACGAATACCGGATTACCGGCAGTGGTGAAGCTGTGGAGCGAGAAGAGACGATCACCGTCCTGATGGTCGAGCCGGGGAAAACGCCTTACATCAAAGAGATCAACTCCGGGCTTGCCTCTTTGCAGCATGAAGTGGGCGGCAGAATTGAAGCGCTCTATCCCTTTGAAGAGCCGGTCGCCATTATCTGCAATGAAGAAGGTAAGATGGATGGTCTGCCTCTCAACCGCGCCCTGCGGGATGGTGACGGCGAAGTCTATGACATCATCGCCGGTAACTTTATGGTTGTCGGGCTGACGGAGGACAATTTCGGCTCGCTTTCGCCGGATCTGCAACGACAGTTCACAGCAGAGTTCAAAATGCCGGAGCAGTTTGCCAAAATCGGCGACCGGATTGTAGCGATCCCGATGATTTCCGAAGAACAGCAGAAACAAACCGTACTTGAAGAGAAAAGCTCCATTGTCAACGAGAATACCTCCGGCATGGCAGTTGACGGTCATATCGGAACATGGCACACGATTGACCACAAGGAAATCGACGGTCACACCTTCTGGCTGATGGAACATGACACCTTCGGAGACGATGCTTCCTGCATTATTGTCGATGAACGCGGCGAGCTGGTGTTGTCTCATGTCTACGACGGCTTCGATGAGAATACAGTTGACTTACTCCGTCAGGAGGTCATGCCGGTTGATCGGATGCCGGATGACAGCATCAGCGTCGAGGACATGAAGCAATATGGTTACAAGTGGGGCGGTATGCTGCCCATGCGGGAAGAGGCTGCGGCGGATGTTATGAAGTCATGCCAGATTTACCGGCTGTACGGTGACGATACCGAGGGGCTGGTTCTTGATGCCAAGGAGATCAGAGAGCACGCTGCCAAAGGCGGTATCTTCGGTGTGGAGAAAACGGAATGGGCTGCTTCGCAGGAAAGGCAAAACCCGCTCAAGGCTGCGGAGATGTCGGTTGAGGATGACTATGGCATGATCGACGGCATCATCAACAACGGTCCGAAGGAAGCCAAAAACTCGGAGAAGAGCGAGAAAGCATCCATTATGGACAGGCTGAAATCTGCCAAGGCTGAGCCGCCAAAAGACAAAACCGTCCCTTCCAAAGAGCGCAAACCGGAGCGTGACCTATGAGCCGGAGTAAGAAATGGAAGCTCGAATGGAGCTTCTTTTTAGGCAGCGACGGTCGGCGCAAATACAATGACCTGTGCCGCCGGTGTGTCCATCCCTGCAAGCAGAGCTTCCGTGCTGTTATTGTCTCCTGCCCACACTATTTCTCCAAGCGCTCGGGTAGGTGTGAAAATCTGTCAGGTTAAAGGTTGAAAAACGCCGTATTCCACGCCTGAGAGCTGCGATATAGCATTCCCTGATATGTTTTCCCATCCACAACCAAAAAACTGAAAATGTCACGATAAAGGTCGATTTCCTATTAAAAGCGAAGAGCCTCGGTCGATGCCCTTGTGGGTGTCGGCTGAGGCTCTTTTTTTGATTCTATCACAAATTTCACTGATACTATGTCGCTAATCCATAGAGAGTGCATTAACATTTCTGTATAACTACATCGCTTATCCATATAATTACTATGAACGATACAGCAAAGGGCATGGTAGTTGTCATGATAGATAAACGAATAGGCAAGCGGATAAAGCAATGCCGTGAACGGCTCGGCCTTACACAAGAAGAATTTGCGGAGAAGACCGGGTTTACTGCAAATTATATTTCAACTTTAGAACGGGGTGCCTCCTTTCCCCGCTGCGAAAATCTTATACTCTTGCTGAACGCTCTTGAGGTATCTGCCGATGCCATCTTTTGTGATGTTCTGACACACGCTACAAAGTATAAAGCGAATCAGCTATCGCAGGAATTGGATGAACTCCCAGCGGATGCACAAAAGCGCATCCTCCAAATGGTCGAACTCATGATCCGGCAAGAGAAGCAAAACACAGATTGAGAGAATTGATTGAACTGCGCAGATTTTGCGCAGTTTTTTCTTTTTGCCTTTTATTTCGACAGACTTTTGCATATCTCCATGTTATACTATGTATTAACGAATTAGTCTAACGCTAAAATACATAGTAGGAGAAATGAAATATGAACACAAGAACGTGCGCATTTACCGGCCACAGACCCCAAAGTCTCCCATTCGGTTTTAACGAATCGGATGAGCGCTGTGTCGCGCTCAAGCAGAAACTTAGAAATGAAATCATCAGGCTTATTGAAGAAAATGGTGTCACCCATTTTATTTCGGGAATGGCAATCGGGGTAGATATTTATGCGGCTGAAATTGTCCTCGGACTAAAGGCCAAGTATAATATCACCCTTGAGTGTGCAATCCCTTGTGAAACACAGGCAGAAAAATGGAGCGAGCCGCTCAGAAATCGTTACTTTGAAATCGCCTCAAAGTGCGATAAAGAAACGCTTTTGCAACACAGGTATACGCCAGATTGTATGCACAAGAGAAATCGTTATATGGTAGATCAGGCAGACATCATTATTGCCGTGTGGGACGGCAGACCCAGCGGTACTGGCAAGACAGTTCAGTATGCACAAAGACAAGGTAAACCAGTTACAATTATCAATCCAAATAGACTGCGAAAATGAATTAGTCCCTAATTCATTTGTGTTTGTCTACTAACTGATATTTGGAGTATCTTCCATGATTTACAATTTCCAAATCACCTGCTGCGACCATTTTCTTCAACAAATAATTGGCTTGATTCACCGAAATACGCAAACATTCAATGACATCTCTTTTCGTGATAAACGGCTTTTCGGATGCCATTTTGCATACTATAGTCGTTTGACTATTTGTCATTTTCTCAAAGCATGAGAGCATAAATTGTGCTAATTCTTCTATTACGGGAATGGTCACCGAATTCCCAAATTGCTTATATTTTTGCCCATCTGTTGTTCCTTCGGGAAAGCTAAAGGTTTCAACACCGTCTTTTACAAAAGCATATCCTATAAATCCTTGAAGCCTTCCCCATTCAGTCGGAGTCATCACACGGATGCCTTCGTCATTAAGTGCGGTTTTTTTCGTTGGTATAATTGTTCCTCCGACACCTTCCTTGGGTTGGTAGACGAGATTTCGTTCTTTTCCGGATCCTCCTGTTGCAAGGATTGTATTTGCAATAGGATGCTCTTCATCCTTCTTGTTTACGATACAGTAGCCGAAACCATATCCCTTTTTTGATTGCCGTTCCTTATGACGTTTTAGCGTTTCCAAATATCCGGATGCCATATAATACTTGATATCAACATCTTTTTCCAATATCTGATGCACATCTTCATAAATCACTTTAGATCCAGACGTTGGAAGCCCTTCCGTTAATACTTTTACTGCATCTCCGTATCGTTTCTTACTAAATGCCATTATAAAAACGCGCGGGCGATTCTGAGGGACGCCGAAGAACTTAGAATTTCTGATGAACGACTTTGGAGTATAAACATAATTTCCGTCATCATCTAAAGAAACTCCGATCACGCGATATTGAAGTTCGTCCTCAAGAGTTTCAATGATTGTTCGGATTGTCTGCCCCTTATCGTGTGAAACAAGATTTTCAACGTTTTCCAAAAAAACAGCTCTGGGATTAGTCCTCGAGATAATATCTGCAATATCAAAAAAGATTGTTCCTCTTGTTTTATCTCGAAATCCCAGTTGCTTACCGACACGGCTGAAAGTTTGACACGGAAAACCAGCTAAGAGGACATCATAATCGGTTTCGGCAACCTTATCTTTAAAATCGTCGGAAGTGAGGTCGTTTAGCGGGTTATCTCCGTATAGATGCTCATATGTTTTTGCTGCGCTCGGATCAATTTCGGCAGACAAGACGTTTTCAAACTTGCCTGTCAGTTCAAATCCTCTACGGATGCCACCAATCCCCGCGCATAAGTCTATTGTTTTATATATCATATTTAATCGCTCACTTGCTTATTTAGTAGGTTCGTGGCATTCAAACCGTCAAGAGAAACAGTGTATGTAATACTTTGAACGCCCGTGGGTAAATGCCCATCGACAAATGAAGACTCCTTTATACAAGGAAATGATTCATCTACACTATACTCCAGCATAGCATGGATAATGTATTGCCGATTTCTCGCGGACTTTCCTTTTTCCAGTCCCAGTGCTGTCAATTTCTGATTTAAAGCTGTGGAGCTGTAGCCCAATCCTTCCAAATCTTTCAACAGGCTGTTAATGCTTACACCAGACTGTGCGGATTCAAATTGGCAGAGGACTAAATACAGCGGAAAACCGTTCGGCGGATCAAGCTGAAAGTGATTGCTCAAGGTGATTTTACGTTCATTTCTGGCAGTAGTAGACTTTACTTCATAGAATTTTTGATCGCAATCAATGTCATAAGTCGCACCGGACGGACCGTTCCATTCCGCAGTTTCTCCAATCGAGGCAAGGTAACGAAGCGTAAGAAGTTCTCCGAGAACATCATAAACTCTTTCGTCTACATTTTTATTTCCGAGGAGCTCTTTCCACTGCATCCACCATGTTGTTGGTGATTCAATAATTTCCTTTCGGAACTCACCGTCAATACCCGGATTTACAAGTTCCGCACATAGAGTTGAGAAGGGAACCTCAATATCTTTTGATTGCGAGGTCAGTAATAATGTAGATCTGATGTTTTTCCCGTCAAGAACAATTGTATCCGTATAGAGATGCGCTCCGGCGAACCTTTCAGATACAGTAATATCTTCCGATATAGGCAAAGCAACACCGTAGGACATATCGGTCTTAACTGTCCACGCTTCATAGCCAGCGTTCGCAACACTTGAAATGACCGAAGCATAACCTTTGGCGGATGCCGCCCAGCCGTTTCTGATTTCTTTAGCGAGCATTGCTGTTACCTCCCGCGATGTTTAGCTGCGCAAAAAGCTGTGCCACATACCCGGGTTCCGCGTTTTGTGTCAGTGCTGGCTCTACGGTAGTGCAATTCACACGGTTTTGAGTAGCGATCTTATTAAAGAGACTGCTGGATTTCTTTTCGACACCTGAATACGCTTTAATCAATTCTCGATAAAGCCGCAAACGATATCCCTTTCCGGTTCTCTCAATAAAATCGCTGATTGTATCAGTTCCGAGATCCTTAAGTACGTCCTTTGTAGCTGTGGCATTTCCTTGCCAAGAAAGATGAATGTACCACCATAAAGTCTTGAGCCAAATACGTCGAGTGTGAGCGTAAAACCGTTTTGAGTTAATTCTATGCCCTGCGGCAATGTCCGCTGGACTCGGAGGATAACGCAAATGTGTAATATCTGGAAACACAACGCATGATAAATATCGCCAAACATCATCATCATTTGCAATAACATTGGTAAACCCGTTAGCGGAACAAAGTTCCGAATAAAGACATAGACCGATATTGACATCGACTACATACCCACCATTCGGCTTTGAATCTTGGTAAACCTGAATTACTTTATTCCTGAGCGGTGTGTACGACTGATCAAAATCATCCACATGAAGTCCTTGCCACTTTGCTTCGAGATCTTGAAAGGCGGCATCCGAAAGGGAATCAATGTCGTCGGCGAATGCTTTTGCTTGCGCTTTTGTAAACTTTTTATAATTCATTCCGTTTGCCCTCCTTTCAGCATTCTTTCGATATTGATACGAATGGTCTTGTGAAGCATATCAATGGACTCTGTTTTTAGGGCAGGATCGCAGCCCGCATAAAAATAATACATAGCTTGAGAGATACTGCCTACCTCTAAATTAGTCCCGTCCAGAGTCGGTACAAGATACCCCATTTCGTCAATTTTCTTGATAATCATCAAATATGCTGTAGATATAATTTCTACAAGGATATCCACATTTTTGATGGTATCACCGACTTTAGGGCAGCTCGAATAGTGAGAATTGAGGTACAAACATACGAAATCTTCGTTAAACGGATCCTGCGTAGGATCATCCCATTGATTAAGCTCCAACCACCAAAGAGGCAGATTCGAATCTTTAACTTCTTTGATGGGAAAGTCCATGTAGAGGCTGTCGAAATCGAGGGCAATACTGTCTATGATGCCAATGGTTACTCCGGCTTCGTTGATTAAATGCTCTTCACCTTCATGTACATGCTCAGCCTCTTTCCGAAGATAAAGCACTGTATCAAGGACAAGATCGCCCTTAATTTCTCCAGGCATAAAATCATACTTGAAATTGCATATAATTCTCTCACCCTGGGTAACGACCGATTCCGGTCTAATATACCCCATTTGAGTAAGCGTTTTATTCGTCCATATAATGCAAATCCCCAATAATGCCTCGCTACAGACCACGCCGTTTTTTCCGTATAAACATGAAGGAGTTTCAATGGTGATCTGTCTGCAAATCCGCAACCCGTCATTTTCGATTTTCCATGACTCAAGACTATCCTCGAGCTTTATTGTAGATTTTCCGCGAGGTCTTAGTCTCCTGTACGAGCCTTCAATGAGGTAACTGAAATCGTATTTATTGCATACGCAGCCGCACTTTTCCAAGAGTTCCTCGGTCAGCGTAGGATAAAACGATAGATTTTCCACATCAGTTCACCTCAATCTTTTATAATTTTTTTGGTTTCTTTGATTGAACAACGGTATTTTCTGTCAGCAGTACGGATGACCAATTTCCCGCTTACCACAGCATTTGTTATCGCATTTTCAATCTCAAACCCACATACACCTACTTGTTCGTCACCGGTGATAATTCGGACCTTAGTGAATTCCGACGCACTCTCCTTTTTGTCGGAAGTGCAATCCTCTGGCAGCGGCAACTCTTTCCCGGAGTTTTGTGCAAATGTTTTGCACTCCCATATTGAATCAACCTCAATCGGGAAAGCAGTGCCGATATTTTGCTGCCACGCATTCAAATCCATCAGTCCCGTTTCCGACTCGATAAAAATCCCGATGACCGCTTTTTTCTTTGTATTGCAGAATTTAGCGCAAAAATCGATGATTATAGAATCGTCCACATAAACTTTTTCGCCAAGAACGAATTCAAGATTATCTATTGAGCCGCTTCCGCCACCACCGCCGGAACCACCGGAACCGTGGGGCTTAGGCTTTTTCCCAAATCCGATTGTAGGGAGAAGGCGCTTACCCAGTTTTCCCGAAAGCTTGCTGGTAGTACCTTCAACCGGTCCTTCTCCGCTTCCTCGCAATGCAGCATTTACTTTGTTGCATACCTGATTCTTTATATTGGCAATAAGGGTAAAAGACGAAGGATCAGTCCAATCCATATGATCCGACTTTTCGCTCTTTCTTAAGTATTCGCCAAAAGCCTTACCGGCGAATTCACCTGCGGAAACATCGTTTTTAAGATTAACCGTGCAGTCGGGGACATAGAATACGAAAATATATTCATCATCATTCTCCGGCTTCATAAGTCCTTTAGCCCATTTATCATCAATTTTATAGTCCAAAATCATCCCGGGTGTCCGTGCAAACATAACTACGGGGTCGTTCTGAGCCGTCTTGCTGAACAAGCGGAGATAGGTGTAGGGCTTAATTGATGAATTTCCCGCACCAAGTTCGTCTTTGGTAATTCGAACATAAGCTGCGTATCCGGACTTGCCTCCCACCAATTTTTGTGAGGGTATGGGAACACATTTTATAAACGGAAACAATTCGGAGTGATACTGGTGATCTCCGCCCTTGTTCGCGCTTAACGCAGAAGTATATAATTCTTGTACCAACCTAAATAAGGGGCGCATATTTGCGTCTGTAATGGGTGTTCCGTTTACACGGACAGCCAACCACTTCTGTGCCGAGTATTCCTTCAAAGTTTTATTGTAAACTCTGGGTGCATACCATTTTTGGACAGCAAGTTCGATATACTGTGAGATGTCATCCTTGAATGTACACATAGAAACTTCTTCCAGAGTAACACCGCAATTGTCTGGAAAGATGCCATGCAAAAGGCGCTCCTTGTCGATGTACGGAATGATTATTGCCGTACCGGTTTGATTAGGGGCGAATTTCTTTACGGAAAAGACATCAAGTACCGTTTGAATTTCCGCCTCGTCTGTTAGGGGAAGGATATCTTCATTTGAATCCGGTAGTTTCTTTCCCCACCAAGCTCGTCCGACAGCGTTTTTTGTGACTTCTTTTAACATGGCACTACTATCGGTTTCGTTCTCGATGAGAGAAATAATCAGACGGGATTTCATAACGCCGTTCTCTCTAATCTGACTATAGAAGACTACCAGCCCAATACCGACACGATAATATACGCTCTTCCCGTATCCCCAACTGCCTCCGGCTTCGCCGGCGCTTGAGTTTGTTTGCTCTTTTCCGGTATCGAAAACCAGTTTGAAGTAATTACCGTGATCGTTTGGATCTAAGTCTCGTTGAAGAATCGGTCCTGTCAAACCGGATGTTTTATAGTCTCTTATTTCGAGATACTCGGCGATATCATTGGGGAAACGACGGTCAAGGATCGGTCCTACGTCCGGGAGTAAGGCATTAAATGCTGCGGGAGAAAAAGTGCCTTGTGTAAAGTTAATATTACAGGAATCCTCGGGTTGACCGATAGCCGCATCGGAGCTGTTCTGAATGGCTTCGCGCACAAGCAAATCCAGATCCGGGATATTGTCATTTTGCAGTGCCTTTAATGCTCCGCTTCCGTATGATACCCCTATTTTCATGGGGAGAATAAGGCTTTGTAGCATTGAATAGCCTCCTTGCGGTTAAATCATGATACGCAACGATTTGGCGTGGGTTTCCCCGATGCTGTCACCCGATACGATTATGCTTATACCTACAATGTCAGCAATCGAGTCCATTTTAAATCGATTCTTTGTTTTGGGGATACCCCCGTCTTTCTTTATGCGATAAATGAGAAGAAGAGGTTTATCTTGAAGTTGGAAGTCACAACGCTTGGAAATTATATCCTTTCCGTTCTTGCGTGTTTTTTTAAAATCTTCCAATTGCTCGGGGGTCAGTTCGTCTTCGTTGACATCACAAATGGCATCACGTCCGGAACGCAGGGATCCTATATCGATATGCTCTTTTTCTTCGACTTTTTTGCGTGTACGCTCGATCATACCTACAGACATTCCGTTTCCAATTGCCCATGGGATATCGTGATTGTCCCCATCTATTACCGCGACATTCCATTTTGTGAATTTACCTTCTTCGTTCATTTGAGCCATCCATTGCAAAAAGTATTTCAAATGAGTTTTCAGCGTAGAAAAAACGGAAATCTCGTACTTGGACAGGTACTTGTCCAAAATATCCTGATAGGGAATATTGTCCCACACATAGGCTTTGGCTGCTGTAGATTTTCTTGGCGGAACCGTTGTATTCAAAAAAGAAATAAATTCATCGGTTTGTGATATATTTTTGCCGAGACTATCGTCATTTGTAAAATTGGTGGTTTCATAACTATCACCGCAAAAATCAAAATCCGCGTATTCTGCCATTTGGCTTTTTCTCTTGGCAGTTATTCTGAATTTTGCGATTTCCGGTGTGTTTCTGATCCTAGGACCGAATTTTGCAGGGGAGATACCACGTTCCATAAAACGTTCGACTTCCTGCTTTAGATCCATATCAATCTTCGCCAGAGCTTCAAATTTCCTTTTCGCATCAGATGTCATCCAGATGCGTTGTAGAAGCTCATAACCCTTTCGATACCCAAACCAGCGAGCCATCTGCATTAGAGTATCTGCCTGATTAGATGTGCGAGAAAAATATGTACAAACCAATCCGTCAATTGTGAGACCGCGAGAAAGGGTATTTCCGCCTATAACCAGAAAAGCCGGAGCTTTATCCAAGGCTTTGAGTTGTGCATCTGTCGGATAGACAATGCGGAGGTAAGTTCCTTCTTCCGCTTCTTTGTTGGCAGTACAGTTATCTACGCAAAGATGCAAGCCAGTGGAATATTCCAGTGTCTTCTCTTCACCAAGCAAAATGTTTGTGATGCCCGCAAGAAGGGTATTTAACTCAGGAATAAGTTCCTGAAAATCCGGCATTTTTTCCGTGACGGACTCCAATAATCCGTAATCTGGGTTCGCTTCCTTTAAATCCGCCTTGGTAACGGCATGAGCTTCGTTCTCATAAATAGACTTGCAATATTTCAAAACTTCTTGCGTATTTGCAAGCCAAGATTGAATTTGATTGTAAATGACAAAATGCTCTTTTTGAATTGAAGAAGTATGAACAAGCATACTTACACTCTTTTTATAATTCCGGACTCTAAGCACGGCAGTTGCACAAAGAAACCAGCTGATTGCTTTTTTCATACTTTCGGGCAACCCGATACATTTCTTTTTTTGAATATCCTTTAGAAGTTTCTTGTCCGAAGCATCAATTCCGCGCAAAATAGGAAATCCGGGGCAATCCTGCTCATTGTTCCCGAAAATAACCTTTGCGCCGAAATATTCATGTGCTTCTGGGAGAGTACAGACAAAATCTTTGGGATACAATGACTCTTCGCTAGATTCATTTAAAACATTAGCATAAGGGGTCGCCGTGTAGCTTATATAGTTCATTGCCTGAAAATGAGTTTCCGGGACAGAACCATCGCTTTTTTTCCCGTTCGCAAGATTACATATAAGTTGATTTATTGCGCAGCGTTCCTGCTCTTCTTCTTCCGTTATTTCAGCGGTGTTAATGCTTGCTTGGTCAGCCTCATCATCAATTACAACTATTCGAAGTTTGCTCGTCCTTTTCGGATCATCATAGAGCCAGTCAATCAGTTTCTCGAGGCGTTTTCGGTTTTTCAAGCAAACAGTAACGTATCTTTGTGAGAAATTTTTGCTACCGGTCAGCGGATTCAGCTTTAATTCTTCGGCTTGGAATTGCTTATCTTCGCTTGTGAAATCCAATATGCGCCAAAGAATTCCCTCACTGTTCCGCAAGTCTTTTTTAAATCGATCCCTTGTCTGTTTACGCAGATTATCAATTGTCCCAGAAAGGATTATAAAGAAATTCCAATCATAGTCAGCCGCCATACTGACAAGCCCTTCCATGTTAGCCGTTTTTCCGGACTGAACACTGCCGGTAACCAGACCCTTTACGGCTCCTGTTCGCCTTGTGTCGTTGCTGAGATGATTTAATACCCATACACAGCTTTTTTGAATATTAGTTACGGAAACTTCACTCATCGTAGTTTTTAAATACGATTTATATTGCTCCCAGGTTGATGTTATCCCTACCGGAACGTCAAAGTAGTTTCTTATAATCCCGTTATCGATTGCGATCACAGGTTCGCTTTCTGCCAAGGCAACGGTGATATGGGTTGCTTTATATGCTTCGATGAAAGCATCCCATTCAGTAACGGTTAGATCCTCCGGCCATAATAATTCATCAATCATTTCAGCCAGTTTTTCTTCGCGTTGATCCGCAGGAACACCGAGGGATACTATATCGTCCCATTGTTTTCCCGCATTTAGTTCAGCAGCAATCCACTCTTTGCAAGGCTGAAATATGGTGCTTTCATAATCCATAACAGTCACCTTTCCCTAAAGGCTTTCTCAATTTTATCTGCACAAGCTTGACAGTTTGCTTTTATTTCTTTGCCCCAAAACCTCAAAACAAGCCAGCCTTCCTTTTCGAGAGTTTGTGTTACCTCTATATCCCGTTGCATATTTCGCTCAATTTTTGGAATCCAAAACTCTCGTCGGGATTTGATTTCTTGACTTTTGTGATCCCAATCATAACCATGCCAAAATTCGCTATCACAAAACACTGCTATCTTTTTCCCGATAAATGCGATATCAGGCTTACCAAAAATTCTATTTACATTCTTTCTGTATCTTAGTCCTCGTGCCCAAAGCTCTTTGCGCAGAGTGATTTCTATTTCGGAGTCTTTGTTCTTTACACGCTTCATATTGAAGCTGATTTGTTCTTTTGTTTTTTTCACGAAAGCACCAACTCCAAGAATTCCTTTTTCGAGAGGTCGATTCCGCATTGTGCCAAGCGATCATTTCTCTTTTCGTAAAAGGACTCTGCCAAAATCTTACGGTCTTTATCACAACCGAAGTGCACCATTCTATGACATGTTGGGCATAAGCACACAATGTTGGCATATACATCAAGCCCACAGTCAAACTTAGATTGAAATTTGAGCGGGATAAGATGATGTCCCTCCATATATGCCTTGCCAGTTCTTTGAGCGATAAATGTATGATGTGCAGGATTGTTCTCGCACATATAATGGGCCGCTTCAATAACATGCGATATTATTATTTGATTACGTTGCCACTGATTTGAGGTAACTGTTACACGCATTGGGCTTTTTATTGCGATATCCATAGCTGACATATGTTCAAGGAAAAAGTTGCAATCATCTCTGGCAAAATCATAAAAATGGTTGAATGCGGCACTGTACATATGATGACCAACGGTATCTTTGGTAATGAACTCATCATTTGTATCAAGAAAGGTTCTTATTATTTCAAGATCTTGCACAGATGCGGCAGAGAAAATATTTTTTATTGGGCAGTTATATTTTTCTAACAATGTATTGATAACATTGATTCCCGAAATATAATGACCGATTGATTTATCTGAAATGCCTGTCGTCACTTTCATATATTGTCTAAAATAATCTATCAACATGTTATCGCTTCCTTAAAACAAAACCTCGGGTTCTTTATTTACAGTCATCTTCTGGGTTATCGTCTGCCTGATAAACATAGGTATATTTTGGCTTGACGGCATCTTTGGGAATTAGATAATTGGTTCCTACTTTGAGCAGCCCTTTTATACGACCGTTTTTGCAATGATTCTGGACTTGACGAACCGAAATGTTCCATAGTTCAGCCGCTTCTTTAGTCGTCATAAAGTCGTCCATTATAGTCCCTCCGAATTTTATGTGTATAAAGGCTCAGTATTATTATATATTCGTTCAAACGAAATTACAATGCGTTTATACGAAGTCTTTGTGACTTTTTGTCGAACTTTATTTGTAGGTAAAAAAGGCATTGAGCATTTTTTTGCTCAATGCCTCGAGTTTTTTATTCGAGTTCGTTGTTCCTCTTGTTCTCACGATCTCTGGATGCCGTCGGGCTGAGATAACTGTCCACATTCGCCTTGATGGTGTCGATTTGTTTGGCTTCCTTCTTGAGCTTGGCTCTTTCATCATAGAGCCGCTGCTGCTCTTCGGTCAGCCGTTCTTGTTCAGCTTGTAGAGCCTTTAAACTGGGAAGTTTTCCATCACCCTGAACGGCAAGGAGCGTACTCTTTGCTGCCTCAAAGATAACCAGCTCAGCTTCATGCTTTGCTCGGAATGCAGTCTTGTCTTTGGCTTTCTGATAGGCTTCATAGACCGGCTTAAGCCGCTGATAGTTGCCGATGTTTTTGATTAGCGGCTGTATCTCCCGAAGTCTGGCTTCGACACCTTTCAGCTCCTTGCCGGTGCGGTCATAGGAGCTGTGAATGTCCTCAGCCTTTGCATCAAGGTCGGCATATCGGAGAAGCCCATTCTCTGTAAGATAGTTGATGGTTCGGGCAGCTTCTTGAAGGTTGTGGATTTTTGCCCAATGCTCATAGCCTTTGCTTTCCTGTGCCTTGATGCTATTCTGAATGTCGATGATGAGGGAGATACCTTTGCGCTCCGTCTGCATCCTGCGCTTACGGGGATTGCGTCTGGCAATGCGTTCCTTGATGCGCTCTTCGGTGTAGTTGTCGCCGATGGTCTTTGCACGGGTAAAACGCTCCTGTCCCTCGGCACGGAAAGAGATGTATTTTCCGGTTTTAATTTCATATCCGGCTTCCTGCATGAGCCGAAGAAAATCGTTGTAGTCCTTCGCCGTGATAATGCAGCGGTCGATAGTCTGCTTGAGCTTTTGCTTCCAACTCGTCCCACGCTTGGCCTCGGTGTACTCTTTGTAATCCATGCCCTTGCTCTGAGATGGAGGAATAACGGAAAGCCCATGCTCCTTGCATATCTCATCACTAAGCCGCCGCATTTCCCGGTATGTTCGCTTGTTGCTCCGGTAGGCATGGTAGTCCACAAAGTTGACGGCATTGAAGATGATGTGATTATGGCAATGCCCCTTGTCGATGTGGGTGGCAATCACATACTCATACTTTCCTTTCAGCCATTCGTCGGCAAATTGCTTGCCGATCTCATGCGCCATCTCCGGTGTGACCTCTCCGATGTCGAAGGACTGAATCAGGTGCCGTGCAATTACCTTTGGCATCTGCATCCCTTGCTGGGCGGCGAGGTTTCGTGTCCACTCAAACTCCTTCGCCGCAGCGTCGCTGGCAGCACAGCCAAAAGATGAAACATAGAGCTGATCGTCGGTCTTCTTCGGGTCGAGAATGTAAGCGAGCGCCTTGTTTACAGTTCCTCGGATTGGCTTGATTTTAGTAACTGCCATATTTCCTTCTGCCTTTCTTTCAGCTCTTCCACATCGTCTTCATAGAAGTGTCCCGTCGAGTTGATGCGGCGGCAAACATGGTTGATATTCGCCGATGCTCGGCTGACGGCGGCTGCAAGTTTCTTCTGCTGAGTGTAATCCACTTTGATGATGTAGCCATCAATCGCCATCTTGCGAAGATATGCGCCCATGTTCTTCGTGCCGAGCTGCTTCATCTTCGCTTTGATAATGCGCTTTTCTTCATCAGAGACAAAGAAGAGGATCTGATTTGGTCTTGTTCTGTTTGCCATAAGCTGTCCGTCCTTTCGTAAAATTCGTGAGGGTTTGGGATGCCTCCCAACAAGCATTTTGAAGAGTAAGGGGAGGGTTTCCTTAATCGAAAATCGCCGTGTGTATATACACCGGCTGTGCTTGCTATTCTCTCAAAATCGTACTCCCGGTGTATCTCCCCGTAAAATCCCCTTCACTTTACAACGGACAATTTTATAAGATTTGTCCACTAATCATAAAAGAAAAAGGCGCTCGAAAGCGCCTTTTCCACACTTGCATAGGTTATTTCTTCTTGCCTTTTCCGCGTTTCTCATAGTCCTCGTCAATCCGGCTTTTCCAATCCGCACTGAGCGGGGCACTGTTGCGGACGGTGGTGATTGCTTCGCTCAACACCTCATAATTAAGCTGTGTCCCAGCACTGTCAGAGTGGTAATTGACGGCTCGGTCAGCTCCGATCCCAAAGTGCCGCGCCG
>ENA-OZIL01000244-OZIL01000244.1-human-gut-metagenome-genome-assembly--contig:-NODE-244-length-29100-cov-10.628129_pt1 | contig 29100 bp, 24 predicted proteins | sample MGYA00244057_ERZ653706 | MGnify/ENA primary metagenome ERZ653706 (study PRJEB26926, sample SAMN06165266) | human gut metagenome | biome: ENVO:00009003; feature: ENVO:2100002; material: ENVO:00002003...
AGAACACCTACTACGTCGGCTTCGACGCCAACCAGGGCGCCGAGCTGCAGGGCACGATGATCCTTGATTACATCAAGGCCAACATCGAGGGCCTTGACCGCAATGGCGACGGCATCATCGGCTACGTCCTGGCTATCGGCGACATCGGCCACAACGACTCCATCGCCCGTACCCGCGGCGTGCGCAGCGCGCTCGGCACCGCCGTCGAGGTCGACGGCGTCATCGACAGCACCCCTGTCGGCACCAACATCGACGGCACCTCCACCTACGTCAAGGACGGCACCCTCGAGATCGACGGCACCACCTACATCGTGCGTGAGCTGGCCTCTCAGGAGATGAAGAACTCCGCCGGCGCCACTTGGGACGCCGCCACCGCCGGCAACGCCATCGGCACCTGGGCTTCCTCCTTCGGTGAGCAGATCGACATCGTGGCCTCCAACAACGACGGCATGGGCATGTCCATGTTCCTCGCCTGGTCCAAGGCTGAGGGCGTGCCGACCTTCGGCTACGACGCCAACTCCGACGCTGTCGCCGCTATCGCCGAGGGCTACGGCGGCACCATCAGCCAGCACGCCGACGTGCAGGCTTACCTGACCCTCCGCGTCCTGCGCAACGCCCTTGACGGCGTGGACATCGACACCGGCATAGGCACCGCCGACGACGCGGGCAACGTGCTCTCCGAGGACGTCTTCTACTACGACGAGGCCTCCCGCAGCTACTACGCCCTGAACGTTGCCGTCACCGCTGAGAACTACGAGAGCTTCCTGGATTCCACCGTCACCTACGAGCCCGTTTCCAACCAGCTCGACGCGACGGCCCACCCGACCAAGAACGTCTGGCTCAACATCTACAACTCCGCCGACAACTTCCTGGGCTCCACCTATCAGCCGCTGCTCCAGAAGTACGACGATCTGCTGAACCTGAACGTCGAGTACATAGCCGGCGACGGCCAGACCGAGTCCAACATCACCAACCGTCTGGGCAACCCCGACATGTATGATGCCTTCGCCATCAACATGGTCAAGACCGACAACGCCGCCTCCTACACCGGCCTCCTCAGCCAGTGAGCCGGCGCGCAGTAAAACTCACAGTTAACTGAAACCTTTGCTATTAGGGGGATCAAGCATCCCCCTGATAGCAATTTGTGATGAAAGCCGGGGAAAGCCGGCAATTCTTAAACGGGAGTAACTAGAATGGCAGATGCGAAAAACGACATCGTCCTGTCAATACGCGGTATGAGCAAGTCCTTCGGCAGGAACCGGGTGCTTGACCATATCAATCTGGACGTGAAGCGCGGTACTGTCATGGGGCTTATGGGCGAGAACGGCGCCGGAAAGTCGACGATGATGAAGTGTCTTTTCGGCACCTACCAGAAGGACGAGGGGAAGATCTTTCTGAACGGCAAGGAGATCAGCTTCTCCGGGCCGAAGGACGCGCTGGAAAACGGTATCGCCATGGTGCACCAGGAGCTGAACCAGTGCCTGGAGCGGAGCGTGACGGACAACCTGTTCCTCGGCCGCTACCCGACGAACGGCGCGGGCATCGTGGACGAGGGCGGGATGAAGAAAAAGGCTTCGGAGCTCTTCCGCAAGCTGGGCATGACGGTGAACCTCAGCCAGCCCATGCGGAACATGTCCGTTTCCCAGCGGCAGATGTGCGAGATAGCCAAGGCCATCTCGTATAACTCGCAGGTCATAGTGCTTGACGAGCCCACCTCTTCGCTGACAGTGCAGGAGGTTGACAAGCTCTTTGAAATGATGCGGATGCTGCGGGATCAGGGCATCTCGCTCATATATATCTCTCACAAGATGGACGAGATATTCGAGATCTGCGACGAGATATCCGTGCTGCGCGACGGCAAGATGATCATGACGAAGCCCACTGCGGAGACGAACATGGGCGAGCTCATAGCCGCCATGGTCGGCCGCTCGCTGGAGAGCCGCTTCCCGCCGGTGGACAACTCCCCGGGCGACACGATCCTCTCCGTGCAGCACCTTTCCACGAAGTACGCGCCTTATTTGCAGGACATCAGCTTCGATGTGAGAGAGGGCGAGATCTTCGGGCTCTACGGACTTGTCGGCGCAGGCAGGACGGAGCTTCTGGAGACCATCTTCGGCGTGCGCACCAGGGCCGCCGGACGCGTGTACTTCAAAAACAGGCTCATGAACTTCTCGAACGCCAAGGAGGCCATCGAGCACGGCTTTGCAATGATAACCGAAGAGCGCAAAGCAAACGGCCTCTTCTTAAAATGCGACCTCACCTTCAATACGACCATCGCCAACCTCAGGCAGTACAAGGCCGGCCCCGCGCTGTCCACGCCCAAGATGGTGAAAGCCACCAACAAGGAGATCAAGACCATGCGCACCAAGTGCATGGGTCCGGACGACATGATAACCAGTCTCTCCGGCGGCAACCAGCAAAAGGTCATCTTCGGCAAGTGGCTCGAGCGCGAACCGCAGGTCTTTATGATGGATGAGCCGACGAGGGGCATAGACGTCGGCGCGAAGTACGAGATATACGAACTTATAATCAAGATGGCAAAAGCGGGCAAAACTATCATAGTCGTCTCCTCCGAGATGCCCGAGATCCTGGGCATCACGAACCGCATAGGCGTCATGTCCAACGGTCACCTCTCCGGCATCGTGAACACGAAGGAGACAAATCAGGAAGAGCTCCTGAGACTCAGCGCAAAATACCTGTAAGGTAGGAGAAAATGCTTATGGCAGCAGAAATCACGAAAATTTTGACGGCTGAGCAGGAAGCTCAGCTCCTGCAGCCGATCGACGAGTATGTGGGCGCCATACAGGAGAAGATAAACGCCCTGCGTCTGAACGGCACGGACAAGGTCCTGGATATACAGAACAGCCTCGAAAACCTCAAGCGCGACCGCATCTATACGGCTGATGAAAAGCAGAAACGCGCCGCAGAGCTCAAGCAGGAGCTCGCCAAGGCCAAGGAGGTCGAGGCGAAGAACAAGGCCGAGGTCTCCGAGCTCATAGCAGAGGCCGAAAGCTACCTCAAGGCCAACTACGGCGCCTACTATCAGGCCGTCTGCGCAAGCTGCAGGGATGAGAACGTCCTCGCCCAGACCCACTATAAAGAGGCAGTCGAGCAGCTTAACCGCGAGCACCAGGAGACGGTGGCGAAGCTCTCCGATCAGCAGGAGCTCAAGGACGAGAAATACGTCCACAAAAACCGCCTCTTCGACGCGAAAATGTCCCTGCTCAAGGAAAAGCAGAGCATAAAGGACAGGCGCCACGTGGCCTTTGACCACAAGTACCACCTCATCGACCTGCTGCGCATGTCGAAGTTCACCGCCGGAGAGAGCCTGGCCCAGAAGGCGGAGAACTACCGTTACACCTTCAACCGGCGCGACTTCTTCCTGCGCAACGGCCTGTACATAGCAATAATCATCATCTTCATCGGCCTGTGCATCGTGACGCCCATCATAAAGGGCGTGCCGCTGCTCACCGTGAACAATATCCTGAACATCCTGTCCCAGGCCTCGCCTCGCATGTTCCTGGCTCTGGGCGTCGCGGGACTGATACTGCTGGCCGGCACGGACCTGTCCATAGGCCGTATGGTCGGTATGGGCATGACCGCCGCGACCATCATCATGCACAACGGCCCCAACACCGGCTCTGTATTCGGCAAGGTCTTCGACTTCACCGGCGTGCCGCTGCTCGGCCGCGTGTTCCTCGCGCTCTTCGTCTGCATCGTGCTGTGCACCATCTTCACCACGATAGCCGGATTCTTCACCGCGAAGTTCAAAATGCACCCCTTCATCTCGACCATGGCCAACATGCTCGTCATCTTCGGCCTCGTCACCTACTCGACGAAGGGCGTCTCCTTCGGCGGCATCGACAGCACTATCCCCACCATGATAATCCCGCGCCTGGGCAAGTTCCCGACCATCATACTCTGGGCGGCGGCTGCCGTTGTGGTCGTGTGGTTCATCTGGAACAAGACCACCTTTGGCAAAAACCTCTACGCCGTCGGCGGAAACCCTGAGGCGGCCTCCGTCTCCGGTATCTCCGTGTTCAAGGTCACGGTCGGCGCCTTCATCATGGCCGGCGTGCTCTACGGCTTCGGCTCTTGGCTCGAGTGCATCCGCATGATTGGCTCTGGGTCCGCGGCTTACGGCCAGGGCTGGGAGATGGACGCCATCGCGGCCTGCGTCGTCGGCGGTATATCCTTCACCGGCGGCATCGGCAAGATCTCCGGCGTCGTCGTCGGCGTGTTCATCTTCACCGCGCTGACCTACTCCCTGACCACGCTGGGCATCGATACCAACCTGCAGTTCGTGTTCTCCGGTATCATCATTCTCGTCGCGGTCATGCTGGACTGCCTGAAGTACGTCCAGAAGAAGTAATCGAAAGAGAAAAAGCAGTAAACCGCTGCAAGACGCGCACAACGCAGTTTGCAGCGGTTTAACTCTGCGGAAAGAGGTTCGTTATGACATTACAAGAACTGGGCGCGGTGCGCCGTGCGCTGGATGCGGGCGAGCTGGACGAAAGGCTGGCTCAGCTCAGATACGGCGAGACGGAAAAGGCCCGGGCGAAAGTCAGAAACGTGCTCGAGGGTTTCGAGCGCAGCTTCGGCGCGGATGATAAGAGGCCCGTGGCGCTCTGCTCTGCTCCTGGACGTACGGAGATCTGCGGTAACCACACCGATCACCAGCATGGCCGGGTGCTCGCCGGGGCGGTGGACCTAGACTTCCTCGCCTGCGCGGCCAAGAACGGTACGAACAGGATACGCTTCCAGTCCGAGGGCTGGCCCATGGTTGAGGTGGAGCTCGACGAGCTCATCCCCAAGACCGCGGAGCGCGAGAGCACCGCGGCCCTCGTGCGCGGCATGGCCGGGCTGGTGAAGGAGCGCGGTTATGAGGTCGGCGGTTTCGACGTATACGCGGCTTCCGAGGTGCTTCCGGGCTCGGGCCTGTCGTCCTCGGCGGCCTGTGAGGTGCTGCTGGGCGTCATTGAAAACCGACTCTTTTGCGGCGGCGAGCTCGACGCTGTGACGATAGCCCAGCTGGGCCAGCGGGCCGAAAACGTCTATTTCGGCAAGCCGAGCGGGCTTATGGACCAGATGGCCTCCTCTGCAGGCGGAGCGGTGGCCATAGACTTTGCGGACCCTGCTTCACCGGTGGTACGGAGCGTCAGGGTGGACCTGGAGGCGCTGGGTTACGCCCTCTGCATCATCGACTCCGGAGCGAGCCACGCGGCGCTCACCGGCGAGTACGCCTCCATCCCGGAGGAGATGGCGGCGGTCTCGGCCTATTTTGGCAAGAGCGTCCTGCGCGAGGTGGACGAGGCGGAGTTTCTGCGCGCCCTTCCGGAGCTGAGGAAGGTCGCCGGCGACCGCGCGGTACTGCGCTGCCTGCACTTTTTCGCGGACAACAGGCGCGCCGCGGAGGAGGCGGGCGCGTTGGAGCACGGCGACATGAACGCTTTCCTCGCAATGGTGAGGGAGTCCGGACGCTCGTCCTGGCAGCTTTTACAGAACATCACGCCGACGGGCGCGGTGAAGGAGCAGGCGATAGCCGTCGCGCTGACCGTGGCCGAACGCGCGCTGGCGGGCAGGGGCGCCTGCCGCATACACGGCGGCGGTTTCGCGGGGACCATCCAGGCCTTTGTGCCGCTGGATATGCTGGATAGCTTCAAGGCGGAGACGGAGAGCGTCCTTGGCGAAGGGAGCTGCAAGGTGCTCAGCATACGCCCGGTGGGCGGCACAACACTCTGGCCCTGAACGGAATGAAAGAATAAAGGAGAGCGTATCGTGAGATGCGCTCTCCTTTTTGTTCGGCGCAAGAGACCGGCGCTGTTTGGAGCCGATTGCGAAACGTGCGCCCATGTACGACTTGAAAAACTAATACTAACGTGCTAGAATAGTTCAGGTTTATTTACATAAAGTTCTAGTTTACTGGAGCAGCTGGCGCTGAGACCGGCCGGCTTAGAAAAGCTGAAAACACAGGGTGCCGGCGTTTTAGAATTCATGGAGAGTTGAGGGTGGTAAAAATGAAAAGCAACAGGCTCAACTATACGCAAGTTGTATGGGAGATAACAAAGCTGCTGCAAGAGGCGGAGTCTCTTGAGGACGCGCTGCGCACCAGTCTGAGCGAGGTAGTAAAAGCGGTGGGCGCCGAAGCGGGGACCATCTGGTTCTACAACTCTGCCGGGGACAGGCGCATATATCCCTCTTTCATCATAGGCGGGGCAGACCTCACGGGCATGAGTCTGGCTGAGGGCGAGGGCATCGCGGGCCAGGTCGTGCAGTCGGGCAAGACCACAGTCGTAAAGGACTGCCAGAAGGACGAACGCTGGGCCGGGCGGTTCGACGAGGCCACGGGCTTTGTGACGAAGAGCATGGTCTGCGTTCCGCTCATCAACAAATATGAGACCATCGGCTGCATCCAGATAATCAACAAGAAGGACGGCTCACTCTACGACGACGCGGACGTGGCGCTCTGTGAGGACCTCGCCATGCTCACGGCCATCGCCATCGACGGGCGCGGCCTGAATCTCGGCTTTGCGGAGGAGAAGAAGTCCATCATCTCACTGCGCGGCGTGACGAAGGTTTTCGGACAGGGCGACACGCAGATACAGATACTCAAGGGCGTGAACCTCGACGTGCGCGAGGGAGAGTTCCTGGTCATCCTCGGCGAGTCCGGCTGCGGCAAGAGCACGATGCTGAATATCATAGGCGGAATGGACCAGCTCACCGGCGGCACCTTCCTCTTTGACGGCGAGGACTACTCCCACGCCGACGAAAAGACACTCACCATGTACCGCCGGCACTCCGTGGGCTTCATATTCCAGGCCTACAACCTCATGCCTACGCTGACGGCCAAGGAGAACCTTGAGTTCATAGGCGAGTTGTGCGAGGACCCGATGGACGCCGAGGCCGCGCTCGAGCGTGTCGGTCTGCTGGGCAGGAAGGACAACTACCCCTCCCAGATGTCCGGCGGCCAGCAGCAGCGCGTCTCCATCGCCCGAGCGCTCATGAAGAAGCCGCGCCTCATCCTCGCCGACGAACCCACCGCCGCTCTCGACTACGAGACCAGCATCGAGGTTCTCACCGTGCTCGAGGAGGTAATCAAGGCCGGCACGACCATGCTCATGGTCACGCACAACGAGGAGATCGCCAAGATGGCCAACCGCGTCATCCGCATGAAGGGCGGGGTCGTGGCCGAGATCATCGTGAACAGGCATCCCGCCGCCGCGAAGGAGTTGGTCTGGTGATGAAAGCCACAGGTCTTAAACATCTGCTGCGCAGTATCCGCAAGAGCGGTGTGTCCTTCCTCGCCGTTGCGGTCATAGCGGGCGTCAGCATCGCCATATTCCAGGGCTTCCAGTCCTCCGCCCACGCCATACTCAGGCGGGCAGACCAGTATTTCGTCGAGAACAGGCTTGAGACGCTGGAAATAAGCTGCGCCAACGGCATCACCCAGGAGGACATAGACGCCATAGCAGGCTGGGAGGGCGTGCGTTCCGTCGAGGGTGGCTACACCGACTCGGCGCTGCTTTACCTTGGCGGCGAGCGCGTGCTGGTTCAGACCCGCTCCCTACTCGAGACCATGAACACGCCCGTCATAATAGAGGGCGAGCTGCCCACGGCGGCAAACGAGGCCGCCATCGAGGAGCGGCTGGCTACGGAGCGCGGCCTCAAGGTTGGAGACGCCATCACGCTGGAAAACGACGGCTGCCTGCTGGAGACGCAGTTCACCGTCACGGCCATCATCAATTTGCCTGTCTACGTATGCGCCGGGCTGGAGGACACGCGCGGCACCGCCGACGCTGGCCTTGGCTCGAACGAGTACTTCATCGCATTCAACAAGTGTGCCTTCGACACGGACAATTACAGCGACTGCTACACCACCGCCTACATAGACAGCAGCAAATTCGACGGCATTTACTACTTCTCCGACGATTATGAGTCCGCCGAGGACGAGTACATAGCCGCGCTCGAGCCGCTTGCGGCCGAGAGGGCGCAGCTGAGGTACGAGTCGCTCAGCGCCGAAGTGCAGGACGCGCTGGACGAGGCGCAGGCCGAGATAGACGACGCAAAGGCCGAGATAGCCGACGGCGAGCAGGAGCTGGCAGACGGCAGGGCCGAGATAGAGGAGAACCGTCAGAAGCTCGAGGACGCGAGGGCTGAGATAGCCGACGCGGAGGTCGAGATCGCCGACGCCGAGGCGGAGATCGCCCGCGGCCAGCGGGAGCTGGACAGCTCCAAGGCGGAGTTTGCAGAAAATGAACAGGCCCTCGCGGACGCGAAGGCGGAGCTGGACGCCCAACTGGGCGCGCTTGGCCTGGGTACAGACCTCGACGCGGCGCTCGTCATACTCGAGGGCTATGGCGAGCAGGGCGCGCAGCTCGTGGCCGCCATACAGGAATACAAAGCCTCGGAGGCCCAGCTTGAGGCCGCAAGGAGTGAAATAGCCTCCGCCGAGGCGACGCTCGCAAGATCGAGAAACGAGCTTGCAAACGCCAGGGCCGAGCTTGCCGACGCCAGAGCAGAGCTAGCGGACGGCGAAGCAGAGCTGGCCGACGCCGAGCAGGAGCTGGCCGACGGCGAAGCCGAGCTCGAGGATGCCAGGGCCGAGCTGGCCGATGGCGAGGCCGAATTCGCCGACGCGCAGGCCGACGCCGCCGAGCTTAAGGAAAGCGGCTGGATAATCTCCGGCAGGAACGAGGTCGGCGACGTGCGCGGCGTGGAGACCATTGTCAAGGCCATCTTCGGCCTGAGCTACGCAATGTCGATGGTCTTTCTCATCGTGTCCGTGCTGGTCTGCTTTGCGGCAATAACCAGGGTCATACGCGAGCAGCGCGTGCTCATAGGCGCGCAGAAGGCCCTCGGCTTCACGGCGGGCGAGCTTTTCAGGCACTTTACACTCTATAACCTCGTCTGCGCCGTGCTGGGCGTCCTCGTTGGCTGGCTGCTCAGCGTCGTCATAGTCGAGTACATGTCGCTCTACATCTTCATGCCGAAGTTCACCTTCAAGGACGCATCCATCGTCTTTGCCTGGGGTACGGCGCTCATATCCGCAGCCATCTGTATAGTCGTGTTCCTTGCCGCGACCTTCTTCACCTGCTCGAAGCTCGTGAAGGAGCCGGCGACGGAGCTGTTGCGCGGCGAGGTGCCGTCCAAGGGCGGCAGGATGTTCTTCGACCGCTGGGGCATATACAGGAAGCTCAGCCTTTTCTCTCGCTCCATCGTCAAGAACGTGCTCAGCGACAAGGGCCGCATGCTCACAACCGTCATGGGCATCATGGGCTGCACCGCCCTGCTCGTCGCCTGCTTCACCATAAAGCTCGGCATCAAGAACGCCTCCGTCGAGCAGTTCGGCACCTACTCGCTCTACGACTACCGTCTGTCCATGGATACTGCGACTGGCTCCGCCTCCGATTTCGAGGCGCTGCTGGACGAGGGCGGGGTCGAGAGTCTGCTCATTCAGGATAAGCTCAAGAACTTCCGCGCCCCGGGCGGGGACTGGGACAACGCCCACGTGCTCGCCGTCTCCGATGCCGAGGCTTTCGGGGACTTCATGTACCTCAAGGACATAAACGGCAGCGCGGAGCTCGACGTGCCGGAGAAGGGCGTGCTCGTCTCGCGCAAAGCCTCCGAGGCGCTCGGCCTTACAGTCGGCGGCACGGTGGAGGTAATGGACGAAAACGGCGAGGCCCACAGTTTCAGCATCAGCGCCGTTGTGGAGAGCTATCTGCCCTACCATACGCTCATCATGAGCAGCGGCTATTATGAGGAGGTCATGGGCGAGGCGCCGGACAAGAGCGTATTCCTCATAAAGGGCGGCGTGGACGGCATCCGCTCCGAGGCCGAGAGTATGCCGGGCTTCGTCTCCCTTCGCGACAACAGCGAATTCGTGCGCAGCGGCAGCGAGCTGGACCTCGCCATCTACATCTGCGTCGGTCTCGCGGCGGCGCTCTCCGTGCTCGTGCTGCTCAACCAGATAACCATGCACATCGACCACAAGGCCAGAGAACTGGCGGTCATGCGTGTAAACGGCTACACCCTCGCCCAGACCCGGGCCTACGTCTCGCGCGACAACGTCGTGCTCACTGTGCTGGGCCTGCTGCTCGGCTGCCTGGCCGGCATCGGCCTCGGCTATATCGACACGCGCATAGTCGAGGCGGGCGCGGAACACTATGTCCGCGACCCGAACCTGCTCGCCTGCCTTGAATCGGTCGCCATCGTGGGCGTGTTCGCCGTTATAGTGAACATCATCGCCCTCAGGCGCATCGACAAGCTCAACCTCACGAACGTCAGCTCGAACTGACGGAGGACGGATTATGGACGACACGATACGACTGAAACTCATGGGTGTGCGCGGCACCATGCCGGTTCACGGCGAGCGCTGCCGCATCTTCGGCGGGGCAACGAGCTGCGTGTTCGTGAAGATGGGCGGAGAGGCGATCATCCTGGACGCCGGCACCGGGCTTTCCGGAGGGGCATATCGGGAATTCTTCGGCACAGAGCGCTTCACGCTGCTGCTGACGCACTCGCATGTGGACCACATCATGGGCCTGCCTCCCTTCCAGCCGCTCTTTGACCCCGCCTGCTCCGGCGAGGTTTACCTCAGGACCCGCGGCGGCCTGGACGCACGGGCTCAGGTCGAGGCGCTCATGTCGCCGCCGCTCTGGCCGGTAAAGACAGGGGCCTTTCGGGCGGGGATAGCCTTCAGGGATGTGGTGGAGAGCTTCGGCGTAGGGGCGGTCCGGGTGGACACGATGGAGTCCCGGCACCCCGGAGGTTCAACGATATACAAACTGAGCTACGGAGGCAAAACCGTGGTCTACGCCACGGACTACGAGCCGGAGGGCGACGCGCCGGAGGACTTCATCCGCTTCGCCGGGGGCTGCTCTCTGCTGCTGCTCGACGCACAGTACACCACTGAGGAATACGCGCGCACGCGGGGCTTCGGCCACTCGACCATAGACAGGAGCGCCGCCATAGCCAGATGCTGCGGCGCGGAACAGACGATATTTGTCCACCACGACCCGGGCAGGACCGACGGACAGCTGCTGGAGCTTGAATCGAGCCTGAACGTCCCCGGCCTGCACTTCGGGCGCGAGGGAGAGGAGGTAATCCTGTGAAGAATAACGAGGGCCACGCACTCCTGCGCCGCGGGGCGGTGTGGCATATCCTGGGCTTTGCGTTGGCCTTTGCCCTGGTGTTCGGCCTGCTGTCGACCGCCATTTCCGCTGAAACCGCAACGGCGGCGGACATGAGGCTGCAGAGTACGACGGGTACGGTAAGCCTCAAGAACGCCGGCGGAAAGAGCGTCTCCGTCCGTGAGGGGATGAAGCTATACAGCGGCTACACGATAAGCACCTCCGCCAAGAGCTACGCCTACGTTAGCCTGGACAGCACCAAGGTCGTGAAGCTGGACGCCTCGACAAAGGTCGAGGTCCGCAAGAGCGGCTCCAAGCTGGAGCTGCTGGTGTCCTCCGGCGAGCTGTTTTTCAACGTGTCCGCCCCGCTCTCTTCGAGCGAGACGCTGAACATACGCACCTCGACGATGGTGACGGGCGTGCGCGGCACCTCCGGCGTGGTTAGCGTCACGGCAACGGGCGGCTCCGGAGTCAGCATCTATGACGGCACGGTCCAGGTCAAGAGCCTGGCGAGCGGCGAGAGCATGAGCGTCTCTGCGGGCGAGAGGCTGAGCATGGAGCAGTCCGGGACCGCTACCACCGAGCTTACGGAGGCGGATGTCCCCGGCTTTGCAGCCGTGGAGATAGCGGCGGACGAGAGCCTGCAGGAGCGAATATCGGCGGATTCGGGACTCGACGTGGGCCAGATAGCGGATACGGCGGAGCAGAAGCTGGCCGCCGACGAGGCCGAAGCTGAAGCCGCTCACTCCGCCGTGGATGCGGCCGCGGAGGACCTGGGCGGCGGAATGATCCGCCTGCCCGGAACCGAACAGGCGCTGCCCTCGATGCCGGTCATAATACCCAGCTTCGAGCCCGGTCCCAGCCCTACGGAGACTGCCGAGCCCAGTCCCACTGAAACCACAGAGCCGACGCCTACGCCCACTCCTACCCCGACGCCAACGCCGACGCCGACACCCACTCCTACACCAACACCCACGCCCACTCCCACGCCGGCGGTCACAGACAGCTCCAATGTCATAAGCACAGACAGGGAGATGACGGCAAGCGAGCTGAACGCGATCCTGGCCGATGCCGGTGAACTGAAGGTCAATGACGGCGTCACGCTGACTATAACGGAGGACGTGACAATAAATAAATACGGCGGTCTTTCTTTTACTGGCGACGGGACGATAGCCGTTGCAGCAGGCGCCACAGTGACTATAAGCGGAAGCTATACCAACTATGTTTACGGCAACCTCACTTTCAGCGGCAATTTTGTCGTCTCCGGCTGTACTCTGAGTATCGGTTCGGGTTACTCCCTCACAAACAACGGCAAAATCACGCTCACGAACAATGGCGAGGTCAGCGGTACGGTCGCCAGCAATCAGCCCGTGACAGCGTGACGGGTGACGCACATGCTCAAAAAACGTTTTACCAAGGCGGCGGTCGCGCTGGGCGGAGCGCTGGTGTTCACGCTCGCGGCGCTGCTGGGCCTCTTCTACAGCCCGGACCAGATGCTGGCCGACGCGCTCTATCAGAAGCCGGAGGCGCTGGACGGGAACATCTTTGTCATAGGCATCGACGAGCGCGCCATAGACGACATCGGCCCCTATCAGACCTGGGGCCGGGACGTCATGGCCATGGCCATCGAGGCGCTGAACGCGGACCCGGAGAACCGTCCCGCCGCCATCGGCATCGACGTGCTCTACATAGGCGAGACGGAGCCTGAGCTCGACGAATGGCTCGCAGAGGCCGCCGGAGCCTTCGGCAACGTCGTCGTCGCCTCCGTTGCTAACTTCGGCACGGAGCTCGTCACGGAGGACACGGGCAGCTTCTACCTCGAGGACTACTCCGTCCTCTCCTACGAGGAGCCGTATGATGCCCTGCGCGCGGTCACGGCCCAGGGCCACATAAACGCCATGTACGACGCGGACGGCGTGCTGCGCCACGGCATCCTGCGGATAGACCTGCCGGATGGGCGCAGCGTACCCTCCTTTGCCTATGCCATCTACCAGAAATACGCCGAGGCCCACGGCCTTCCCACGGAACTCGAGGTGCCGACCGACGAGCTCTACCGCTTTTATGTGGATTACACTGCCCTGCCGGGAGGCTACTACGAGGGCATATCCGTCACGGACCTGCTGGCGGGCGAATTCCCGGCCGAGCAGTTCAAGAACGCCGTCGTGCTCATCGGCCCCTACGCCGCCGGGCTTTCCGACTACGTGACAACGGCCATAGACCGCGCCTCGCTCATGTACGGCGTGGAGTACCAGGCGAACGTCATAAACCAGTTTATAAACGGGAGCTTCAAGCTGGAGGTCTCGAACTACCTGCAGGCGCTCGCGCTCTTTGTGCTTTCCGCCGCATGTCTTTACTTCTTCATAGGCCGGAAGCTGCGCTGGGCGCTCATAGTCTGGCTTGCCGCGGCTGGCGGGAGCCTGCTGCTCTGCCTGGGGCTCTACGGCGCGGGCTATGTCCTGCACCCGCTCTGGTTCTCACTGACCGTAACGGTGTTTTTCGTCGGCGCCGTGGCCTGGAACTACGTCCAGGCGGCGGTGGAGAAGCGGAAGATCTCGAACACCTTCAAGCGCTACGTCGCGCCTGAAATCGTCGGAGAGCTGCTGCGCGAGGGTACGGATTCTCTCGGCCTCGGCGGCAAACTCTGCGACATAGCCGTGCTCTTCGTGGATATCCGCGGCTTCACCACCATGAGCGAGGTCCTGACGCCGCAGGAGGTCGTCTCCATCCTCAACCGCTACCTCTCGCTCACGACGGACTGCATCATGAAAAACCACGGTACGCTGGACAAATTCGTGGGCGACTGCACCATGGCCATCTGGAACGCGCCCATCGAGCAGGAGGACTACGTCATGAACGCCTGCAAGGCCGCTGTGGACATGGTGGAGGGTTCGAAGGCGCTCTCGCAGGAGCTCCTGGAGAAGTTCGGACGCACCGTATCTTTCGGTATAGGCGTCCACTGCGGCAGCGCCGTCGTGGGGAACATAGGCGCGGAGATGCGCATGGACTTCACCGCGATAGGCGACACGGTGAACACGAGCGCCCGGCTCGAGGCAAACGCCCCGGCGGGCAAGATCTACATCAGCCGGGACGTAGTCGAACGCCTGGGCGGCAGGATCCGCACGACCTCGCTGGGCGACGGCATCAGCCTGAAAGGCAAGTCGCAGAAGCTGGAGATATTCCTCCTGGACGGCATAGCCGAAGGGGAGTCAGGCACAGAGGTGAAGATTTGATGAAAAAACTGCTATCCATCCTGCTGGCGGCGGCGCTTGTCCTAGCGCTGACGGCCCCGGTGCTGGCCTCGTATGAGACGGAGCCCGGCACTGCTGCGGCCTCGGGCCTGGCCGTCGTGGACGGGGCGCTGTATGTGGCAGACAGCTACAACCGTGCCGTGTGGCGCATCTCGGAGGGAAAAACAGAGCTGGCCGCGGGGCGGACCGACGTAAAGGACCTCTCGGGCAGGCCCGTTGGCGGGTACAAGGACGGGACCGCGCTGGAGGCGGTGTTTGAGGAGCCCTGGGGCCTCGCGCCGTACAGGGACGGCTTGCTCATAACGGACAGCGGCAACGGTGCGGTACGTTATCTGGACCTGGCCGAGGGCCGGGTCTACACGGCGATAAGCGGACTGGATATGCCGACGGGCATAACCGGTGGAGAGGACGGCTGCGTCTATATCTCGGACACCGGCAGCGGGAAGCTCTACCGGCTGGACGCCGACGGCAGCTATGAGGTCTGCGCCTCCGGGCTCTCTGAGCCAACCGGCATTGCCTGGTCAGACGGCGTGCTGTATGTGGCGGAGACGGGGTCGCACCGCATCGTCACGGTGGAAGGCGGAATGATAAGCCCGCTCGCGGGCGCAGCGCTCACGGGCGACGCGGCCTATGACGGGGACTATCTGAACGGCAGCGCGGACAAGGCGCGCTTTTCCGGACCGCAGGGTGTGGCCGTGGGTCCGGACGGCAGCGTATATATAGCGGACACGGGCAAAGGAGCCGTCCGCCTGCTGCGGGACGGTGTGGTCACGACTCTGGCGGAGTCCGACGGAGAGGACAACTGGCCCGTATCGCCCCGGGCGCTGCTGCCGGAGGGCGGCGTGCTGTACGTGGGGGACGTGTTCACGCGGTCCATCCGCGCGCTGGAGGCGGACGGAACGGGTCTGGGCTTCGAGGATGTGGAGCCCGGCGCCTGGTACTACGACGCTGTGGCCTTTGTCTGCTCGAACGGCCTGTTTAACGGCACCTCCGAGGGGCGCTTCTCACCTGATGGGACGATGACGCGGGCAATGCTGATAACTGTTTTGGCGCGGAGCGCCGGCGTGGATGCGACGACGGGGGACAGCTGGTACTCGGCGGCGGTGGGCTGGGCGCAGGAGAGCGGCGTTTCGGACGGGACGGCGCTCGAGGAGCCGGTCACGCGCGAGCAGCTTGCCGCGATGCTCTATCGACTTTCCGGCTCTCCCGAGACGGACTACAGCCTGGAGGGCTATTCCGACGCCGGTGAGGTCAGCACTTGGGCGGCGAAGGCCATGGCTTGGGCCGTCGAAAGCGGGATAATAGAGGGTGCGGCTCAGGACCTCTTGAGCCCAGGCTCCAGCGCTCTGCGCGCCCAGACGGCTGCCATGCTGCAGAGATACCTGGAGCTGTGAGCCCGCGCCGCGGAGCCGGCTGAACATCTGAACACATGAAAAGCCCCGGGAGGCATTCGCCTCCCGGGGCCGTTTTGTTGTTCGCGGTTCAGCAGAGGATGTCGCGCAGGTCCTCCATCAGACGGGCGGCGTGGAAGCCACCGTGAACTGCATCTATGACCATGCCCTGTTTGAGCGTGTTGCCTATGCAGATGACCTTGCCGACCGTGCCGGCGACCGCCTTGGCCAGGCTGCGGTCGGGCTTGAAGCCCACGGCCAGCACCAGCAGGTCGCAGTCTATCTCCACGCGGCTGCCGTCTGCGTGCTCAACGGTCACGCTGCCCTCTCCGGCCCGCACCAGCTTGGAGCTGTAGTGGCCGCTTATCCTGTCGGAATAGGTCTCAAACAGGTCGCGGAGCGCCAGGTGCTGGTTCAGCGCCGTCGTGGAATTTGCAAGCGGCTTGTCTCCCATCTCGACCACCGTGACCTCCTTGCCGAGGTCGACCAGATGCATAGCGGTCTCGCAGCCGACGTCGCCGGCGCCGAGGATGACCACCCTCTGCGCATCGGTACCCTCCAGCAGCACCTTCGTGGCGGGCTGGACCATGGCGTTCCCGGCCACGCCCTCGACGGGGGGGACGATCGGCTCCGCGCCGTAGGCCATTATGACCGCGTCGGGCGCGCGCTCGATGATGCTCTCGGCGTCGGCCCGCTTGTTGTAGACTATCTTGACGCCGCTGCGCTCCAGCCGGCGCGTGACGGACTCTATATACCAGGGTATCTCGTGCTTGAAGGCGGGGACACCTGCGGCCCGGAAAATGCCGCCGAGCTTGTCCGATTTCTCCCAGAGTTCGACATTAAAGCCGCGCTGCTTGGCGATGAGCGCCGCCTCTATACCGCCGGGGCCGCCGCCGACCACCAGCACGTCCATAGCCTTCCGCGCGGGGCTGAGCGCGAAGCGCCGCTCCTCGACCGCGAAGGGATTGACCGCGCAGCGGGTGTTTTTCTTCGTTGTGCCGGCCTTGATGCACTCGTTGCAGCCAATGCAGGGGATGATCTCGTCTTCGCGGCCGTCCTGGACCTTGTTCGGCCACTCCGGGTCCGCGAAACACTGGTGACCGAGCCCGACGATATCCAGGACTCCTTCCTCTATGACCTTGCGCGCAAAGTCCGGACGGTGCAGTTTGCCGCCGGAGATGAGCGGGGTCTTGATGCCGGCTTCCTTCAGGGCGCGGGCCATATAGAGGTTGTAGCCTTCCTCCTGGTAGATGGTCGGCACGGAGTAGTACCAGTTCTCATAGGTACCCATCTCGAGGTGGATCATGGCAAAGCCCATCTTGTCGAATTCCTTAGCCAGGCGGATGCCCTCTTCAAGGGTGCGTCCGCCGGTTTTCCATCTGTAATCCGGCGTCATCTTGATGAGCATGGGGAAGTCCGCGCCGCAGTTTTTGACGACCTGATCGCGCAGCTCGCTGACGATGTGCAGGCGCTTGTCGAAGGTGCCGCCAAACTCGTCGTCACGCTGGTTCCAGTCCGGGCTAAGGAACTGGTCTATCATGTAGCCGCCGTAGGCGTGCAGCTCGACGGCGTCCGCTCCTGCAGCCTTGGCAAAGCGCGCGGCGATGCCGAAGTCGCGGATGAGCTTGTAGATCTCATCAGTCGTGAAGGGGATGGTCTCCAGGTCAGGGAACCAGTACGAGCGGGACTTGCTCGGCGCGTGGGGCGGGATGATCGGAGAGCCGGAGGACACACGGCCCAGGCCCATGGAGAGCTGTACGCACAGCTTTGTGCCGTACATGTGCATCCTGTCCGCCAGAAGGCCGATGCGCACGCTCTGGGGGTAGTTTTTGAGCACACAGGGGGGCGGGTTGTCCTCAAAGTCCGTGTTCACCACGCAGGCCGTGGGAAAGAGCAGGCCGAAGCCGCCCTTAGCGCGTTCCTCATAAAAGTCTATCTGCCTGTCCGAGATAGAGCCGTCGGGGTTCATGCAGGCGTTGCCCATAGGCAGCATGGCCAGGCGGTTTTTGAGGGTCAGGTTCTTTGATACGCTGTATTCTTCAAATAGTGAAGGCATGTTGCACTCCTTGTTTCTAGGCGGCCCGGGACGAGCCTTCGCAGCGGCTGCGAGCGGGCGCCGGATTGGCTGAGAGCTTATGCCATAATACTAACAGTGTGTCAAGAAAAAGACTATTGTGTTTTCGGCACGATAAAACGGCCGCGGCTTTTTGTGTTTGCACTAATATCGGGCCGAAAAGGTTCAGTCCAGGGCCTCGCCGCGCTCTTTCTCCAGGTGCTCGAGGTAGACGGAGAGCTTGTATCCCCGGTAGAACTCGAACACATCGTGAAAGTCGTTCAGGTCCAGGCCGAACAGGGTCCCGACGCGGCCAAGCCTGTAGAGCAGCGAGTTCTTGTGTATGAAGAGCTCGTTGGCAGTCTGCGCGGTGTGGAACATGTTCATGCAATATGCGACCAGGGTCTCACAATAGTTAGTCTGCTGTTCTCTGTCGTAGGCCTGTATGACCGAATACGGCGTCGCCTCGCAAAGCTTTCTGACCTGTTCACAGCTTAGCCCGTCGACGGCGCTGTAGAATGCGACGTCCTGTACAAAATAGACAGCCTGCTTTCCGAGCACCTTTTCGCCCGTGTCGAATGCCTCCAGCGCGAGCCGGTACATCCGCCGGACGTCACGGAGATTGAGAAAGCAGCCGCTCAGGGACATACTGAGCCCGTGCTTATCCAGCAGCGGGCGCAGAGCATCCACGAGCGAGTGCATCTGCTGCATCTCATCCGCGCAGATGACCAGCACGATATCTCTGTTGCGGGTGACGCCTATGATGCCCTCCGAGGCCCCGGACAGCACCCGGCGGAAGTATTCGCACTGCCTCTGCTTCGTCGGGTCTCCTGAGAGGCGGATGTAGCCCAGACGGTAGAACGAGCGCTCCACCCAAGCGCCGCATTTAATGAGCCTGTCCAGCTCCGCGGGCTCTGCGCCGGACCCGTTCAGCAGCTTTTCGAGAAGCTCCGAACAGCGCTGCTTGGCGCTGCTGTCCGGGCTCCGCTCTGCGAGATATGCCGCCAGCAGCCGCGAGACCTCTTCTATAAGGCTGACGTCGTCATATCTGAAGGCTCTGAACGACTCGTAAACCGCGATGCTGCCCAGCAGTACGCCGGAGTCCGACACCAGCTGCATGACCAGGCAGTGCGTATCCGTCCAGGCGTGAGTGGTGCAGAGATAGGGCGTGCGGGAGATATCCCTGTCGCCTATCGTGGCGCGGAACTCCTCGACGATCTCGGGCGGAAAGCTCCCCTTGGTCTTGGCAAGGTTCCAGACCTTGTTCTCAACAGGCATGCCCATGCTCTCCATGGCCAGGAGATTATATGAGGAATCGTATACGGCGATGGGGTTTTGTATTATCTCGCATATCCTGCGCACCACTATCCCCAGGCCGGGCTTCTGCACGACAAGGCGCCGAGCAAGCTCCCGGACCCGGTTTTGCTCTGCCCGTAGATGATCGCCTCCTGGAGCCGGCAGAGCAGCTCCACCGCGTCGCACTCAGGCAGAAGGCAATATTCGCAGCTGAGCTCCTCCAGGGACTGCTGCGGCGTGTTTTCACCCAGGACGATGAGCCCGCAGGACGAGAAGGACACGCAGGCTGCGGGAATGCCGTCCGAGCATATATACAGCACCCCGGCCTGCGGCAGCTGCCCGGGCCGGATGAAGCTCGTATAGGTATAGTCCAGGGCGTCGGCGTGAATTCTGTAGGCGACGGGTTCTTTCCCGACCGCTTTCATAAGGTCTAGCAGTGCTGGCATGGCTTCCTCCGAATTTGAGCTATTTTTGGGGTAATTTGGGGCAAATTGCCCCCTATTAAAGACATTTTAAACTTTATTATCTCATTTTTCATGCTTCGGCGCAACTGTATTTTTGCAATATTGACCCCTCTTATCTTTTGCCGTTTGTACAATAGCAGGCGGTGGGGGGAATATGTTAAGTTACTAACATAACAATGCGGCAGAGCCGCGCTGAGAGCTAAGAAAAAGCGCCTCCGTCTCGCAGGGCGGGAGTGGGAAAGGTGGGAAAAATGATAGAAACTCGCAAGCTGCCCGGTTGCGCCATAGTTACGGGCGGAGCCAGGGGGCTCGGAGAGGCCATGGTTCTGGAGCTGGCGAGCGAGGGCTATGACGTGGTCATCAACTATGTGACGGACAAAAGCGCCGGGAAGGCCGCCGCCCTGGCGAAGCGCGTGCGCGAAGAATTTGGCGTGGGTGCTGTAACGGTCCAAGCGGACGTGGCCAGCTACGAGGACTGCCAAAGGATAGTCGAGACGGGCTGCAGGGCCTTTGGGGACCAGGTGGGCGTGCTGGTGAACAATGCGGGCATTATGACGGGCAAGCTCTTCCACGAGCACAGTCCGGATGGGGAGTACACCAGGCTTATCAGCATTGAGCTGTTGGGCTCCATGCACCTGACGCACTGCGTGCTGCCGCACATGCAGCCCTATCGCAGCGGCTGCATCGTCTGCATCTCCTCTGTGGCGGCGCACATGTGCATGAGGTTGCAGGCGGACTATTCTGTGGCCAAGGCCGGGCTCATTGCCTTCATGCGCGTCATCGCGCGGGAGAACGCGCCCTATAACATACGCGCGAATACGATAGCGCCTGGGCTCTGCGTCACAGACATGATGCGCGACCAACCCAAGGAGCGCACGGACGCGGTCCGTCAGGCGGTGCCGCTGGGCTTTTTGGGTGAGCCGAAGGACATCTCAGACTGCCTAGCCTACATCGTGAACTCGAAATATTTGACGGGGCAGTGCATATCGCCAAACGGCGGCTATGCCATGTATCTCTAAAAAGGAGTGCAACATGAATCCTTTGAAAAAGTATTGCGAATATCTCGGAAACAAGGACCTGGACGCACTGTGCGGCCTGTTTGCGGACGAGTTCGTCTTTGACGACAGGGGCGGGCAGGACCTGGGCCGGCCACCCTTCATCGTTGAGGGGCAGGAGGCCTACCGCAAGGCCATGGCCGCAGTGTTCGCGGCGCCGGGGACCTGGGAAGTGAAGTTCCTGGGCGCAGCCTACGGGAACGCGGTGTATTACGACGTCCGCCGCGGAGACACCGTCCTGCCCTGCGTAGGCGTGTGCCGGACGAACGCTGAGGGCAAGATCACCGAATACAGGGTGTTCGTCAGAGAGCCGGAGTGATGGTCCGGACGGCTTCAAAAGAAAGAGAGGTCAGCACATGATCGGATGGGAATTTGTAAAGACTCACGAGCCCCTGGTCCTGGTGGAGAAGCCGGACCCGGTGCCGGAGCCGGATATGGTGGTCATAGAGGTAAAAGCCTGCGGGCTCTGCCACAGCGACGTCGGCGTATTGCACGACGAGGCCTGGCTGGAGCTGGTGCGTCCTCACACCTATCTGGGGCATGAGTTTGCCGGCGTCATAGTCAAAGCGGGCGCCGAGGTAAAGAATTTCAAGGTGGGGGACCGCGTTGCGGTCTGCCCGACGAAGGACTCCCGCGGTCAGAACCCGAGCTACCGCGGGCGCGACGGCGCCTATGCCAATTTGGCGATAGCGCCGGAGGAAAAGCTCATACACATCCCGGACGGGGTGCCTTTCACCTATGCGGCGGCGGCGACGGACGCGGGCATGACCTCGTACCACGCGGTCATGGTGAACGGCGGGCTCAAGCCGGGGCAAAAGATCGGCCTTGTGGGCATAGGCGGTCTGGGCCAGTGGGCGGTGCGCGAGGCGGTGCTCGCCGGAGGCGAGGTCTATGTGGCCACGCGCAACCCGGAGGCGCAGCAGCTGGCCCTGTCCCTGGGCGCCAAGGCTGCTGTTACGACGCCGAAGGAGCTCGCTCCCTTCGGCTGCGAGATCATAGTTGATTTCGCCGGCGGCGAGACCACCACGCAAGAGGCCATAAACTCCGTTGTGAAGTACGGCAAGGTGGTGCTCGTGGGCATGAAGACCCGCTCGCCCATCCGCGCCTACGACCTCATCCTGAACAAGCGGACGCTCATCGGCAGCGCCGGCGGCACGAATGAGGATATCGAAGCTCTTCTGCAGCTCATAGCCTCCGGGAAGCTGGTGCCGAACATCGAGGAGATAAGTTTTGACGAGATCCCGGCGGGTCTTGAGCGGCTTCGCAAGGGCGGATTGCTCAAGCGCCTTGTGGCGGTAATGTGAGCGGGAAAGGGAGGCGTTATTCATGATAGGCTGGGAATTCCAAGATACGCACAAGCCCCTGGTCCTGGTGGAGAAGCCGGACCCGGTGCCGGAACCGGACATGGTGGTGGTAGACGTCAAGGCCTGCGGGCTCTGCCACAGCGACGTCGGAGCGCTGGACGATGAGTCCTGGCGCGCGCTGGTGTGGCCGCACACCTATCTGGGACACGAGTTTGCCGGCGTCATATCGGCGGTGGGCGCCGAGGTCAAGAACTTCAAGGTGGGAGACCGCGTTGCAGTCTGCCCGACTAAGGACTCCCGCGGTCAGAACCCGAGCTACTTCGGCAGGGACGGCGCCTACGCGACGAAGGCGGTCGCCCCCGAGGAGCGGCTCGTACACATTCCGGACGGCGTCCCCTTTACCTATGCGGCGACGGACGCGGGCATGACCTCGTACCACGCCATCGTCAAGGCTGGAGGAATGAAGCCCGGCACAAAGACGGGGATAATCGGCATAGGCGGCCTGGGCCAGTGGGGCCTCCGCGCGGCCGTGATAAAGGGCGGGGAGGTCTATGCCTCCACGCGCAACCCCGAAGCGCAGAAGATAGCGCTCGAGCTGGGTGCAAAGGCCGTGGTCTCTCACCCGCACGAGCTGCAGCAGTTCGGCTGCGAGCTGATAGTAGACCTCGCCGGCGGCGAGACCACGACCGCCGAAGCCATAAACGCCGTTGCGGACAACGGCCGTGTCGTCCTGGTAGGGATGGCGACGCCCTCGTACTGCAACGCTTACGACCTAATCAACCACCGCAGGACCCTCATAGGCAGCGGCGGCGGAGACTGCGAGGACATCGAGGAGCTCCTTGAGATGATCGCCGAGGGCAAGCTCGTTCCGCGCGTTGAGGAAGTGGGATTTGACGAGATCCCGGCCGGCTTGGACAGACTGAGGAAGGGTGGCCTCACCAAGCGGCTGGTAGCAGTCATGGACAAGACCGAAAGCTGACATCGGGGAGGAAAATTCGATGCTAAAGAAAATCACCGTTGACGGGCGGCAGGCAAGCATAGCCACGTGGGTCATCACCTTCGCGCTGCCCATAGCCCTGCTCTTTCTGCCGATGAGCGAGGTATTTACCGTACCCATACGCACCTATCTGGCGATAACACTGTGGATGATACTGGCGGTGGCCTTCGACCTGTTCAACCCGCTCATACCCGGCGTGCTGGTATCTGTGCTCTATTACGTCTGCGGCGTCGCACCTCTTGAGGTGGCGTTCGGCTGCTGGACCCAGGAGATGGCGTATACGCTGGTGGGCTGCTTTGTCATGGCCGCCGCGCTGGACGAGTGCGGCCTCATCAAGCGCATCGCCTACGGCGCGGTCATAAAACTGGGAGGCAGCTTCACAGGAATCGTGTGGGGCGTTTACGTCGGCACGGTCCTGGCGGCCGTCGTTACCTTCTGCAACGCATTTGCGCTTGCGGCGATACTCGTGGTGGGCGTCTGCCGCTCTCGGCCGGTTCAGGGATTCCAAGCGCGAGAAAAAGGCCGCGGTCGTCACCGTCATCATAGTTGCGTACATCATCGCCTGCGGCTTCACCGGCTGGAACATGAACTACGCTTTCATGGTTGCTCCCTTCATATACTTCTTCCCCGGGATAGAGGTTGCGACTTCCAAGTCCATAAAGAGCGTGGACATGGGCATGACCTTCCTGACGGTGGCGTTTCTGGGTCTCGGCACCGTGGGCGTATATCTCGGCCTGGGCGACCTGATCGTGAGCTCGCTCTCTCCGATGCTGGCGGGCGTCAGCCCGACCGTGGCGATACTCGGGATCATACTGCTCTGCTACATTGCAAACTTCATAATGACCCCGCTGGGCATCATGGCGGCGCTTGCCGTGCCTCTGGCGAGCCTGGCTGTGAACATAGGCATAAACCCCCTGTCCGCGGCGTACACGCTCGTCCAGTCCACGGACTACATCCTCCTGCCCTACGAGAGCGGACCTTCGCTGCTGTTCTTCGCATACGGTTTCTGGTCGATGAAGGACTTTATGAAGGTCAATACGCTGAAGTTCGTGCTGTACCTGGTGTTCGTGGTAGTGATAGTAGTGCCTTGGTGGAAGCTGGTCGGCGCGCTTTGATCTGCGTACCGGCAAGGAGCGGGACAGAGGTGAGTTCCTATGTTTGAATACAACAAGAAGTATTGGGAACGGATGTTCGAATCCGACGACGAGGACGTCAAGCCGAACAGGACCTGGTATGCGGCCGGGATACTGATAGGCCTCGGCCTGGGCGCGCTCATAGGCGCGCTGCTGCACCAGACCATCCCGCTCATGGCTCTGGGCGGAGCGCTGGGCATGTGGATAGGCAACCGCTTCGAGCGCTGAGAAAAGGGCCAAGACGAGAAAAACCGCCGGTTCTGCAGGATGCAGAGCCGGCGGCGTTTTTATCTTTTGGATTTTGCCGCACTCAGGCCAGACGGCAGGCGGTGAAGTGACCGGGGGAGAGCTCACGGAGCCCGCACTCGGCCTTGCAGCGCTCCTCCGCATAGGGGCAGCGCGGAGCGAAGCGGCAGCCAGGCGGCGGGTCTATGGGCGAGGATACCTCCCCGCTCAGCATGTGGCGCGGCCTGTCTCTCCTGCTCAGGTCTGTTGTCGGTATTGCGGAGAGCAGAGCCCGCGTATACGGGTGCTGCGGAGCGCGGAAAAGCTCGTCCTTCGGCGCCTGTTCCACCACTTCTCCCATATACATGACCATTATATCGTCGCTTATATGCCGGACCACGCAGAGGTCGTGCGTTATGAACATATAGGACAGCCCGCGCTCCTCCTGCAGGTCCATCAGCAGGTTCAGGATCTGAGCCTGAATCGACACGTCCAGCGCCGACACCGGCTCGTCGCAGACGATGAACTTGGGCTCTATGACCATTGCCCGTGCCAGGCCCACCCTCTGTCTGCGCCCGCCGTCCAGCTCGTGCGGGTAGCTGTTCGCGTAGCGGCGCGGCAGGCCGCAGAGCTCCATGATGTCCAGCACCCGCTCCTGGACCTCGGCCCGGCTGAGCTCGCGGCCGCAGAGCTCCCGCAGCGGCTCCGCTATGAGGTCGAATATAGACATTCTCGGGTCCAGAGAGCTGTACGGGTCCTGAAAGATCATCTGCATGTCCCGGTGTACGGCCTTCATCTGCTTTCGCCTATACCCGAGTATGCTTTTGCCCTCAAAGTATACCTCGCCGGAGGTCGGGGCCTGCAGGCCCAGCACCGTCCTGCCCAGAGTGGATTTCCCGCAGCCGGATTCACCCACCACGCCAAGAGTCCGGCAGGGGCCTATCTTCAGGTCCACTTTGTCTATGGCGTGCAGCAGGCCGTGCGGCGTTTTGAAATGTTTGGTCAGACCCACGGTCTCCACCAGCGGAGTATCCATTCTATCCCTCCTAACCGCCAAAGAGATGGCAGAATATCTGATGCCCGTCGCGCTCATATGCCTCCGGCTCACGTTCGCGGCAGATGTCCATGCAGCGCGGGCAGCGTTCGGCAAAGTGGCAGCCCTGCGGTTGGACCGTCGGATCAGCCATCTGGCCGGGGATGGGCTCCAGCCGCGCCGCAGTGCTCTCGAGGTCTGGGATGCAGTTCATGAGCCCGAGCGTATACGGGTGATTCTCGCCGCGGGCAAATACCTGCTCCACACTGCCCTGTTCCACAATCCGGCCGCCGTACATCACGGCGACCCTGTCGCAGAACTCCGCGACCACGCCCAGGTCGTGCGTTATGAGGATCACCGCCGTATTCAGCTCTTCTTTCAGCAGGCGCATCATCTCCAGTATCTGCGCCTGTATCGTCACGTCCAGAGCTGTAGTTGGTTCGTCGGCGAGAAGCAGCTCCGGCTCAGCTATGAGCGCCATGGCTATGACGATACGCTGCTTCATACCTCCGGAAAACTGGTAGGGGAATTCGTCCTTCCGCTCCGCAGGGATGCCGACCAAGGACAGCATCTTGTCTACCCGGGCGCTCTTCTCCTGCCTGGACAGCTCGGGACAGTGCAGGTCCAGGACCTCCACTATCTGCGCGCCGACGGTTTTGGTCGGGTTGAGACTGGTCATAGGGTCCTGAAAGATCATGGACACCCGCTTGCCGCGCAGGCCGAGCATATACGCCTCGCTCTGGGCGAGCAGGTCGTCCCCGTCGTATCTTATCCCGCCGGACACGATCTCGCCGACCTTTTCCGGCAGCAGGCGCAGGATGGACAGGGCCATCGTCGTCTTTCCGGCGCCGGTCTCGCCGACGAGGCCCAGCTTCTCTCCGCGCTCCACCTTCAAGTTGAGTCCGTTGAGCGCGTATACGACCTTGCCGCGCGCCTTGTAGTGAACGTGCAGGTCCTCGATCTCCAGCAGGGGGGCGGAAGCGCCCTCGATTTTTTTCTCTTCCATCCTCGTCCCTCTCAATTCCTGGGGTCAAAGGCGTCCCTCAGCCCATCCCCTATGAAGTTCACGGCCATGACGGCCAGACAGATGCAGGCGGCCGGCGCGATGCCGAGGTAGGGGTAATAACGTATGTTCAGCATGTTCTCGGAGATGATGGTTCCCCACTCCGGAGTTGGCGAGGCCACGCCCAGACCAAGGAAGCCCATGGAGGAGATGCTGAGTATTATCTGGCCCAGCGTCAGCGTTGCGGAGACGACTATGGGGCCTATGCCATTTGGCAGGATGTGCCTGGCGATTATCTTCATGGAGCTGCAGCCAAAGCATCGCGCGGCCTCGACGTACTCGTGTCCGCGCAGCGTGAGTACGGCGGAGCGCACGACGCGGGCAAAGCGCGGTATCTGGCTTATAGCGAGCGAAATTATGAGGTTTACGAGTCCGTTGCCCAGGGCGGTGAGAATGGCCATGGCCAGAAGCACGGGAGGTATGGCCATGAGCATGTCGATGAGTCGCATGAGCAGGGTGTCCGTCCGCCCGCCGAAATAGCCCGCCGCGCCGCCTATGATGCAGCCTGCGACGAAGGCTATGGCTATCGTCGCTATGCCGCCGAAGAGCGAGATGCGCCCGCCGTAGAGTATGCGTGCCAGCAGGTCCCTTCCGAACTCGTCCGTACCCAGGGGGTGTTCTGCGCAGGGGCTGCGCAGCTTGTTGAAAACATCCTCGTGTATCATATCGCTGTAGGACATATAGAGCGGCGCCAGGAGCACGGCAAGGATCATGATCCCCAGAAGCACGACTCCAGCCATTGCCAGCTTGTTCCTGGCGAAGCGCGCTGCGGCCAGCTGCCAGCTGCTGCGCTGCAGATGTTTTTCCCTCTTTTCCATGCGCACCTCCTAGACGGCGAGGTCTATGCGCGGGTCTACCTTTGCACAGACCAGGTCCACGATCAGGTTGATGACGCCTACGATGATAGCCACGAGAATGACCGTACCCATGACGACGGGGATGTCTCTGGATTTCACCGCGTTTATGAGCATTGAGCCTATGCCCGGGATGGTGAAGATGGTTTCCGTCACTATGGCGCCGCCCATGCAGCCGGCAAAGCTGATGCCCACCTGCGTGATGACAGGGACCAGACTATTGCCGACGGCGTGGTGCAGTATGGCTGAGCGCCTGGAGGCGCCTTTTGCCCTTGCCGTCCTGATGAAGTCCTGGCGGAGGACGTCCAGCATACTCGTCCTGCTCATGCGGATCATGGAGGCGAGGGTGTTCGCCCCCAGCACGAGCGCGGGCAGAATGAAGTGCCGCAGAGAGCCGACGCCCGTCGCCGGCAGCCAGTGCAGCACGAGGCAGAACAGGATCTGACAGAGTATCGCCAGCCAGAAGGAGGGCATGGCGAAGAGCAGCATGGCGAGCACCATGCCGCCGTAGTCGAATACGCTGTATTGTTTTACTGCGGAGTAAATGCCTATCGGTATGCCCAGGGCGACAGCCCATAGCGTAGCGACGAAGGCCAGCATGACCGTATCCGGCAGCCTCTGCATGAAGCTCTCGAGCACATCGTAGCCGGTGACCCAGGAGCTGCCGAAGTTCAGACGGACGACGTCTAGTATATAGCGCACATATTGCACTATGATGGGCAGATCCAGGCCCATCTCATGCTCCAGCGCGGCGACCTGCTCTTCCGAAGCGTCCGCGCCCAGGATCTGCAGGGCTGGATTCCCGGGCGAGAGTGCCATGACGTAATAGAGTATCAGCGTGACGCCGAGTATGACCGGGATAAGCATGAGCAGCCGTTTTATCGTGTATTTCAAAAGATACATAGTTCGCTCCTTTGCCTCTTGGTCATCGCCAGCTCCAGTGGTAGAAGTTGTAGGTCCCCAGGCAGTGCGCCTCCACGCCCTCCAAATTCGAGCTGTAGGCCACGGCGACTATGCCGTTGTAGAGCGGGACGAGGTAGGCCTCCTCCGTGATGATATTGCAGGCCTCTACGTAGTAGGGCAGGCGGTCCTCACCCTGCTCCTCCCGGCCCTGGACGAACAGGGGATAGATGACATCCGCCAAGGGATACTTGCAGTTTTTGGTGTAGGTGAAGCCGGGAGTGGTGTTGAAATATGTCGAGGCGCCGTCCGCATCCACCATGGAACTGAGCTGTTCGCGTATGACGGCGTCGAAGTTGCCGCTGTACTGGAGGTCCGAATAGGTGGTGTTGTCCACGGCGGTGACCGTGGCGTTTATGCCGAGCTCTATGAGCTGGGACTGGATGATCTTTGCGGAGGTCTCCTCACCGGTGCCGCTCTTCACCAGAATGTCGAAGGTTTCGCCGTTGTAGTCGGAGGCGGCAAGGTATTCGAGGGCCTTGTCCCTATCGTAGTCCACGGTGATTATGCCCTCTGTGGGGTAGCCTCCGTACATCGGGCACATGTCGATGTCCAGAATAGTGGCGCAGCCGCTGTTGACGCCTACGTTTACCTCCTCTTTGTTTATCCCGCACTGGATGGCGCGGCGGAAGTTGATGTCCTCGCCCACGCGCCCGTTCCAGGTGGCGATATAGAGGGTGATGCGCGCCGTCGAGTCCGTCCTGTCCCAGGCCAGGCCCTCCTTGCCCTCGAGGTGGAGGCAGGCGTCGATGGGCGGGTTGCGCACGGCGTCGTAATCCCCGTTTTCAAGGCCTATCATCTGGGTAGAGACGTTGGGGACGATGGCGATGACGACGGTCTTTATGGCTGTCTCTTATACACATCTCCGAGCCCACGAGACACTCGCTAATCT
>ENA-OZIL01000267-OZIL01000267.1-human-gut-metagenome-genome-assembly--contig:-NODE-267-length-26693-cov-5.146257_pt1 | contig 26693 bp, 16 predicted proteins | sample MGYA00244057_ERZ653706 | MGnify/ENA primary metagenome ERZ653706 (study PRJEB26926, sample SAMN06165266) | human gut metagenome | biome: ENVO:00009003; feature: ENVO:2100002; material: ENVO:00002003...
TAACTCAATTCTATCACTATATCTTTCCGCATTTCACTTTTTTGTAGTAACTTTGTAACTGAAACCTTAAAAATGACTCAACGTGCAGAAGCTTATCATCAGACTACTCTTCATTTTAGCGGGCATGGCTTTCGCAAATGTATATGGCCAGAACATTACTTTCAACCACCTTACCACTGACAACGGGCTATCGCAATTCTCCGTAAACAGTCTGTACATCGACGAAAACGGTATTCTATGGATTGGCACGCGCGAAGGGCTGAACCGCTACAACGGGGAAGACATAAAGACCTATAAATTACAAAAGAACGATCCTAACAGCCTTTTCTGCAATACAGTACTGCGTATTGTGGGCAACCGCAACGGAAGCATCTATCTGCTCTGCACCGACGGAGTAGCCGAGTTCAACCTTATCACCCAAAAATTCACAACCTTACTGCAAGGGAGCATCAACAGCATCTACTACAATAACGGCCTTTTCATCGGTAAAAAGAACGAAGTCTACCGGTACAATGAAGAGACCGCCAACTTCGATCTCTACTATCAGTTGCCCAACGGCAGTCTGGATATCTTTTGCATGCACATTGACAAAGGTTATTTATGGATAGGCACTACCACCAACGGTGTATACCGCCTGAATATAGACAAAAAAGAACTGGAACACCCCATTCGGAAAGGGAATATCATCAGTTTCTATCGGGACAGCGGAGGAGAATTATGGATTGGTAGCTGGGAAGAGGGACTGTTCCATGTAAAGACAGACGGAAAGATCGAAAACTTCAAGTACGATGCCAAGAACCCGCACAGCCTTTCTTCTAATTTCGTCAGGGCCTGTTGCGAGGACAATCTGGGAAATATATGGATAGGCACCTTCAACGGACTGAACCGTTACAACAAAAGTACCGGTTTGTTCCAAAACCATACCGCCAACGACATACAGAGCGACGGCCTTACACACTCTTCCATCTGGTGCATTGTAAAAGACAATCAAGGCACGCTCTGGCTGGGAACTTACTTTGGCGGTGTCAACTACTTCAATCCGGAATATGAAATCTATACCCGCTACTCTTATTCTTCCAACGAAAAGCAAGGACTGAGCAACCCCGTCGTAGGGCGTACCATCGAAGATAAAAACGGCAACCTATGGATAGGAACCGAAGGCGGAGGCCTGAACTATTTCAACCGCCGTACACGCGAATTCAAATGGTACCGCCCTCAAGAAGGACGCAACAGTATATCGCACAATAATGTGAAAGCACTTTATTACGATGCCGACAAAGAAATTATATGGATAGGCACTCACTTGGGCGGTCTGAACAGACTGGACATACGCTCCGGGCACTTTACCCATTACCGCATGGAAGATAACAACCGGCAAACTCTCCCTTCGGATATTGTCCGCGACATCATTCCTTACAAGGACCTCTTGATTGTAGCGACTCAAAACGGAGTGTGTCTCTTTGAGCCAGACAGCGGAAAGTGCCGGCAACTGTTTAAAGACAGCAAAGAGGGGAAATCCATAAAAATGGTGGCGGATATACTACTCGATTCGGAAGGTACCCTGTGGATTGCCGCCACCGGAGAAGGCGTGTTCAGCTATCGTTTCGATACCCGGAAACTGACCAACTACCGCCATGACTCCGCCAATCCGAACAGCCTTAGTAACAACAACGTAAACAATATAATGCAGGACAGTCAAGGCCACCTGTGGTTCTCCACTTCGGGCAGCGGCCTGGATCTATATCATCCTGCAAACAATGACTTCGAAAACTTCGACAAAGAGAAAAACGGCCTTGCCAGCGACTGCGTCTACGAGACGCAAGAGTCTGCCGCCAGTGGCAAATTACTGCTTATCACCAACCAAGGCTTCTCCATTTTTGACTATCAGAACATGCATATTAAGAATTACAGCGCCGAAAATGGGTTTCCGCTGACAGCCGTCAACGAGAATTCGCTCTGCATCACCCGCGATGGCGAAATTTTCCTGGGTGGCGTACAGGGCATGATTTCTTTTCATGAAATGGAGCTGAACTTTACACCAAAACCCTATAACATCATCCTTTCACGCCTCATCGTCAACGGACAGGAAATACACGCAGGGGACAAAACCGGTATCCTGCAACACTCCTTGTGCCACACCCGGGAGATAACGCTCAATGCAGACCAAAGCATGTTCAGCATAGAGTTTGCCACATCCAACTACATACCTGCCAACAAAGACGATATCATTTATAAACTGGAGGGCTTCTCCGACGAATGGACCAATACGCGCGGACTGCACTCCATAACTTATACCAATCTGAACGCGGGCACTTACACCCTGCTCATCAAACCGGAAGAAAAGGATGAAAGCCTTTGCCCGCAAGCGAGGCTCATCATCCATATACTACCTCCGTATTACAGAACAACCTTTGCCTACTTCATCTACCTCATCCTAACGACGGCAGTGTTATGGTACCTGATACGTACCTACAAATCCAGAATCAAACTGCAAGAGTCCCTGAAATATGAGCAAAAACACATTCAGGATGTAGAAGCATTAAACCAGTCCAAACTGCGTTTCTTCACCAACATCTCGCACGAGTTCCGCACTCCGCTGACGCTGATCGTGGGCCAGGTGGAAACCCTTCTGCAATTACAGAACTTCACCCCCGCCATTTATAACAAGATATTAGGCATTTATAAGAACAGCATCCAGCTACGCGAACTGATCACCGAATTGCTCGACTTCCGCAAGCAAGAGCAAGGACATATGAAGATAAAGGTCAGCCCGCACAATATCGTGAATTTTCTATATGAAAACTATCTGCTGTTCCTCGAATATGCCAGCGCAAAACGCATCAACTTCAACTTCGAGAAAGAAACCGACGAACTTGAAGTGTGGTACGACCAAAAGCAGATGCAGAAAGTCATCAACAACCTTTTATCCAATGCCATTAAGCATACGGAGGAGGAAGATACCATTACGCTCAGCGTGAAAAAAGAGGAAGACAACGTTGTGATCCGCGTAAAAGATACAGGAAGCGGCATCGATGCAAAAGAAATCGACAAGATATTCGACCGTTTCTATCAGATAGATCCGGTTAACTCCACCGATGCCGGGAAAAGCGGTACGGGCATCGGACTGGCGTTGACTAAGGGCATCATAGAGCTGCATCATGGCACTATCCGCGTAGAAAGCGAACTCGGCAAGGGAACCAGCTTTATTGTCACCCTGCGTTTGGGCAACGGAATTTTTGACGCAGAGCAAATCAACCCCAACCCGGATTGTGTGCAACAAATAGAAATACCTAAACCGGAAACAGATGCTTTCCTGAAAACGGAACTTGAGGAAAATGCACCTATCAAGCGTATCCCGGATGCTAAAATGCTAATCGTAGAAGACAACGATTCCATCCGGGAAATGCTCGCCAATATCTTCAAACCATTCTACCAGATACTGACAGCTACCAACGGAGAAGAAGGCTGGGAACTGGTGCGCAACGAGATGCCCTGCATTGTGGTAAGCGACGTAGTGATGCCCAAAATGTCGGGAACAGAGTTGTGCAAACTTATAAAAAACGATTTCAACACCTGCCATATTCCCGTAGTATTGTTGACCGCACGTACCGCTATCGAGCAGAATATCGAAGGCTTGCGCATCGGTGCGGACGACTACATTACCAAACCATTCAACACAAGCCTACTGATTTCCCGCTGCAACAACTTGGTGAACTCCCGTATCCTCTTACAGGAGAAATTCAGCAAACAGCCGCAGGCAGCCGCCCAAATGCTCGCTACGAACCCGATTGACAAAGATATTCTGGACCGCGCCATGGCTATCATCGAACAACATTTGGATGATACGGAATTCAACGTCAATGTTTTTGCCAGGGAAATGGCAATGGCACGCACCAACCTGTTCACCAAGTTAAAAGCAATCACCGGACAGACTCCCAATGACTTTATTCTGACTATCCGCCTAAAGAAAGGCGCCCTGATGCTACGCAATAACCCGGAACTAAACATCACAGAGATCTCCGACAGGATAGGATTCAGCTCTTCACGCTATTTCAGCAAGTGCTTCAAAGATGTCTATCATGTCAGTCCGCTGGCGTACCGCAAGGGAGAGGAAGACGACAAGGAAAAGGAAGAGGAAGGGAGCGAAGAATAGGTTTTACATGTTTTGGACTTTTCATGCCTCTGTGTGTACTATTCTATACACAGAGGTTGGAAAAGAGCACATACCTTTGGAGCGGAAATCAAACTTTAAAGCCCAAAGACTATGAAACATTTATCTAACCTCCTACCATATCTCCCAAGCGCAATCCTCTTGGCGGGATGTGGCAATCATTCCAAACAGACAGCTCCAAGCAGCCAATTGCAAAAGCCAAATGTCATCTATCTTATTTCGGATGACCTGGGCATTGGCGACCTTAGCTGCTATGGCGCCACAAAAGTAAGCACTCCAAATATCGACCGTCTTGCCGGTCAAGGTATGCAGTTTACCAACGCTTATGCCACTTCCTCCACAAGCACTCCCTCCCGTTTCGGCCTGTTGACAGGTATGTACCCCTGGAGACAAGAAAATACCGGCATCGCTCCGGGTAACTCCGAACTGATCATCGACACAGCCTGCGTTACAATGGCTGATATGTTCAAAGAAGAAGGCTATTGCACAGGAGCCGTTGGCAAATGGCACCTGGGATTGGGGCCTAAGGGCGGAACGGACTTCAACCATGAAATCAAGCCGAATACGCAAGACATCGGTTTCGACTACGAATTTATAATTCCTGCTACTGTGGACCGCGTACCCTGTGTTTTCGTAGAAAACGCCCATGTTGTAGGACTCGATCCCAAAGATCCTATCACCGTCAATTATAATCACAAAGTAGGCGACTGGCCCACCGGGCTTGAAAATCCAGAATCAGTAAAAATGAAGCCCAGTCAGGGACACAATAATACCATTATTAACGGTATTCCCCGCATTGGCTGGATGACCGGCGGCAAATCGGCCCTCTGGGTAGATGAGGACATTGCAGACATTATTACCGGCAAAGCTAAAGATTTCATCATTTCACATAAGAATGAACCTTTCTTCCTGTATATGGGCACACAAGACGTACATGTTCCCCGCGTTCCTCACCCACGCTTTGCAGGGAAAAGCGGTTTAGGACCGCGCGGTGACGTCATTCTGCAATTGGACTGGACCGTTGGCGAAATTATGCGTACCCTCGACAGCTTGAACATTGCCGACAATACAATCTTCGTATTTTGCAGCGACAACGGGCCTGTCATTGACGACGGTTATCAGGACCAAGCTCTCGAATTGCTGAACGGACACACGCCCATGAAACATTATCGTGGCGGCAAGTACAGCTCGTTCGATGCCGGCACCCGTATTCCATTCATTGTCCGCTGGCCCAATGGGATCAAACCGGGCAAACAACAGGCCCTATTCTCCATGATTGATGTATATGCTTCATTCGCAGCCCTGCTGGATCATCAGCTTCCCACAGGTGTCGCCCCCGACAGCCGCGACCAGCTTGATAGCTTCCTCGGTACGGATACCGCCGGGTGCAACTACATAGTGCAACAAAACCTGAACAATACCCTATCCATCATCCAGAATAACTGGAAGTATATCGAGCCAAGCAACAAACCGGCCTTGGAATACTGGACAAAAATAGAAATGGGAAACAATCCCGAACCCCAACTTTATAACCTGTCCATTGATCCTTCCGAGAAAAACAACGTGGCTAAGGACCATCCGGATAAAGTAAAAACACTCTCCGCCCTATTGGAAGAAGTGAAAAGCGCAAAGAACCAACAATATCGACAGACACAAAACTTCTAACCTAATCTCTATGTCGATAATCAATTAAAAGACTTTAATTGATTACACTTGAATGAGAGAGAAGGATCGTGAGATTCTTCTCTCTTTTTAGAATATCGCCCTCTTCATAAAAGATACGGAATAAAAACGTATCTTTGCAGCCATGAACAATAATTTATTACCTATACATTTCGCTCCGCTCCAAGGCTATACAGACGCGGTATATAGGCTGGCACACGCCCGTATATTCGGTGGCATCGACACTTACTATTCCCCTTTTGTACGTGTGGAACATGGTGAGATCCGTCGTAAAGACGCACGCGATATAAGTTCGAAGAATAACCGGGAAGGAATACACCTGATTCCCCAGCTGATTGCATCACAGCCCGACAAGCTGGAACAGATAATCACTCTTTTCATCGAGAACAATTATCAGGAAGCAGATATCAACTTGGGATGCCCTTTCCCAATGTTGGCCAAACGTCACAATGGCGCCGGAATGTTGCCGTATCCGGACGAGGTAAAAGATCTGCTGACCGCCGCAATAGAAAAATACCCTCAAATCCATTTCTCCGTCAAACTCCGGCTGGGTTGGGAAAATGCAGAAGAATGCCTCGCACTGCTGCCATTGTTCAATGCCCTTCCTTTGACACATATCATCCTACATCCGCGTTTAGGGAAGCAACAATACAAGGGAGAGGTGGATTTAAGTGGATTTGAGGCTTTTTATAACGGGTGCGAAAAGCCTTTATTATACAATGGAGACCTGCATACAGTGGAAGATATACAAACGATTACAGAACACTTTCCAAAATTGGCAGGAGTAGTCATAGGACGTGGCCTGCTCGCCAATCCTGCCCTGGCATGGGAATACCGACAAGGGAAAAAGCTCTCTCCCGATGAGATAATTGAGAAAGTAGGACAGTTGCATGCAGAAGTTTACAGCACCTATGAAGAGTTACTGCAAGGCGGAGAAACACAGTTGCTAATGAAAATGAAAAGTTTTTGGGAGTACCTGATGCCCGACGGAAACCGTAAAGCAAAAAAAGCCATACACAAAACCAGTAAATTAGCCAATTACCGGATAGCAGTAAATAATTTACTTTCTTCATATAAATGAAACGGGAACTACAATCCTAAAAGCACCGGTTTTCTCACATGAAAATGAAAAACAATCTATGAATAACCTTCTATCCACAGATTGTTTTTTTATTATACTGTAATTATAGGCCAAACCTCCTCCCAGAGCCCCTATAACACTACTATCATGTACAAAATTAGACTATTTCCGAACGATTACCTTATATATCTGCCCTATCATATTAATATTTTTGCACTGTGATTTTGTACTCACAGAAATGGAATTATAACCTTATTAATCAATTAAACCAATATTTATGAAAAAGAAGCTGATCTTTTTGAGGGCATTAAGTACAGTATTGCTTTTTGTCTTTTTCGTAACACAAACCAATGCACAGGCATTGACCGTTACAGGTACTGTAAATGATAACTTCGGTCCTGTCATCGGCGCATCTGTCTTTGTAAAAGGAACCAACAACGGTTGTATAACCGACCTTGATGGCAACTTCACCCTATCCAATGTACCTTCCAAAGCGGTATTGGTAGTTTCATTTATCGGCTATCAGACACAGGAAATCCCCGTAAACAACCAAAAGAAATTCACTGTCAATTTAACAGAAGACGCCCAACAACTGCAAGAAGTCGTTGTCGTTGCTGTGGGATATGGCGATGTCCGCCGCAAGGACCTGACAGGTTCCATCGCCAAAGCAGACATCAAAGAATTGACTAAAACCCCTGTCAACAACGTCGCCGAATCCTTAGGCGGACGTATTGCCGGTGTACAGGTTTCATCGACAGACGGCGGTCTGGGGGATAACTTCAATATTGTTATCCGCGGTGCCGGTTCATTGACCCAAAGTACGGCTCCTTTATACGTCATTGACGGTTTTCCACAGGAAACATCCAACATGGGCTCTTTGAACCCCAACGACATTGAATCGATTGATGTTTTAAAGGACGCTTCAGCTACTGCCATTTACGGTTCGCGCGGTGCCAATGGTGTGGTCATCATCACAACGAAGAAGGGAAAAGCAGGCAAACCGACTATCTCCTACAATGGAAGTTTCACAGTAGGTTTGGTAAACAATACCCCCGAAATGATGAATGGATATGAATTCGTCAAGCTCCAACAAGAAATCATGGGTACAGAAGATTTCACCAACATGTATCTGAAAGACGGGCTTACATTGGAAGATTACCGTAATTTCAAATCCTACGATTGGCAGAAAGAAATCTATCGTACCGCTTTAAGCCACAACCACCACGTACTCCTGAATGGCAATGCTGGAGATTTGAAATATTCCACATCAGTCTCTTACAACAACCAGCAGGGTGTTATTATCAATTCAGACCTGAGCAGATACCAGGCACGTGTCAATTTGAGCCAACAATTCAATAAAAGACTGAAGGTAGACGCTAACGCAAACTTTGCCAGCACAGTGCAAAACGGTCCCAATCCCTCTACCAATACTTCATCCATGTCTACAGCCTTCATGTACAGTGTATGGGCATATCGTCCCGTATCACCCTCAGGAGCCGATTTAATGGAGGAGATCTATGACACAGACATTGATATGGCGGAGGATTATCGTTTTAATCCCGTATTGTCGGCAAAAAACGAATACCGGAAAAATACCACTAATACATTGCAGGCAAACCTCAGTGCAGAGTATGAAATCATTAAAAACTTAAAGTTCAAGGTTTCGGCAGGCTATTCAAGCCGCGACCTCAAGAAAGAAGAATTCAACGGTCCCAATACCCGTACGGGAAACTCCCATCCCTCCAATACGCAAAGTAAAGGCATCAATGCCAAATTGTACCAGTATGAATTCAGAAGCTATCTAAACGAGAACACCTTGACCTATCAGTTCAATAAGAACCGTCACAGCATGAACGCATTGGCAGGTTTGAGTTTACAAAAGAACAGTGACTACGCCCATTCTGTGGCAACCGAACACATCAGTAATGAATCTTTTGGAATGGCAGGCCTGGACAAAGGAACTAACCAGACAATCGAAAGCAATCAGGGAGAAAACAAGATGATGTCCTATTTTGGCCGTATCAATTACAACTTTGACTCAAGATACTACATCACTGCTTCCATGCGTGCTGACGGTTCTTCCAAATTCCCGAAAAACAACCGTTGGGGATATTTCCCTTCCGGATCCGTAGCATGGGCGTTTGGTCGTGAAGCCTTTATTTCGGAAAACGCCTCTTGGCTATCCAACGGAAAATTACGTATCAGCTACGGCCAGACCGGTAATAATCGTGTAGGCGACTTTGACTATATGGCTAAACTGATAACCAGCGATGATGTCTACAAATAACCATGGAACAGTTCCTTTACCCCTGGTTTCCATATTTCCAATAAGGCCAACTCACAACTCAAATGGGAAACAACCGAACAGTTCGACTTCGGTTTGGATTTAGGCTTCCTCAACGGACGCATCAATCTGACTGCCGATTATTATATAAAGACAACCAAAGACTTGCTCCTTCAGGCCGACGTTCCGGGAAGCTCCGGGTTCACAAGCGCGACACTCAACGTAGGAAAACTCGAAAATAAAGGTCTTGAAGTTACTTTAGAAACCATTAATATGAAGAACAAGAAATTCTCTTGGACTTCCAACTTCAATATAGCATTCAACTCCAATAAGATCACCGCACTGACAGAAGGCAAAGGCGAAATTACCAGCTATGTGAGTTGGGATAACAAATATAAAACCATGCCCGCATATGTCAGCCGTATAGGAGAATCGGCAGGCAAAATGTATGGTTTCATCTATGAAGGTACGTATAAAGAATCCGACTTCAATGTTACCACAGGAGCAAACGGAAAGACAGTATACACCCTTAAAGAAGGAATCCCGGCTTATGTGAAGGACTGCCAGCCCGGCGATCCTAAATACAAAGACATGCCGACCATAGATACCAATGGTGACGGCATTCCCGACACAGGCGACGGTGTTATTACAGATGACGACCGTACAACCATCGGTGACGGCCTTCCCAAATGTACAGGCGGTTTCACAAACAGTTTTACGTATAAGAATTGGGACCTCAGCATCTTTTTGCAATGGAGCTTAGGAAACGATATCTTGAATGCCAACCGTATGGTTTTCGAGAACCCTGCCAAAAAGAAGAACACCAACATGTTTGCATCTTATGCCGGACGTTGGACTCCTGAAAACTCCGGCAGCGACATGCCGCGTGCAAACGCCCTCGGTTCCAATGAATACAGTTCCCTTTATGTGGAAGACGGTTCATTCCTAAAACTGAAAACAATCTCCTTAGGCTATAATTTCTCCGCAGCCATGTTGAAGAAAGCACATATCAGTTCTGCCAGAGTATTCGTTTCTGCAGAAAACATTGCGACTATTACAGGATATTCAGGTTCCGACCCGGAAGTTTCTACACGTAACTCCGTTTTGACCCCGGGCTTTGACTGGTCGGCATACCCTCGTTCATTCAACGCTTCTATCGGAGTAAACCTTACTTTCTAATTACAAACGTATAAAACAAAAGCAATTATGGAAAAATTCTATAATATCCTCAGAAAAGCCCTTGTCATCATTGGAGTATTCTCCATGACTTCATGCGACTTCCTCGAAACCGAACCTTTCGACTTTGTTTCTCCCACTACATTCTACAGAAACGAGTCTGAATGTACAATGGCACTTGCTGCCGTATACTATCCAATGGCCACCAATATCCTTTATGGAAATTTCTATTCAACAGAAATGACGAATATTGATGACCTAAGCTACTACACCCGTAACTCCAATTTTTCCGGAAAACTATGGGCAAATGACTATACCAGCAGCACCAAAGAGATCTGGGATATCTGGGCGCAATTATATACCGGAATTAAAAATGCCAACGGCCTGCTTGAAAATATCGATAAAGCAGAGATGGATGAACCTATAAAAAACAGGATTAAAGGTGAAGCAAAATTCCTCCGAGCCTATTATCATTTCCTGCTGGTACAAGCTTTCTATGAAGTTCCTATCCGCAAGCAGTCTTTAGACGACATTAATGCTGCCAGCATACCGGCCACCCCCCACGCTGAAGCCTTAGACTGGATTATTGAGGAAATGGAAGACTGCCTTTCTTTAGTTGACAATAAAGAATATGATAAAAGTCCTTCTCACGTAAAAGAGAACACCGTATATGGTATTCTGGCACGTGTGTGCTTATGGCGGGCAGGAGCACCGTCCAATGGCGGAGAGGCTTTCTACAAAAAAGCAGCCCAATATGCCAACGAAGTCTATAAATCCAAAAAACATGATTTGAATCCCGATGTATATGCCATGTGGAAATGTATGGCTACGGATAAGTATGACACCCAGTATAACGAATCCATCTGGGAAGTGGAATTTATAGGAACCCGTCTGGACAATAACTATACAGAAAGCCGTATTGGCAATACCATCGGTAACGCGCAAAGAAACGGTGAAGCGTCAGGTAAAGGTTATACCTATGCTTTCTACGCAGGCACACTGGTACTTTGGGACTTATTCGAGAAAAATAGCACAGATAAACGTCGTGACCTTTCCATGGCACCTTATTACCTGAATGCAAAAGATGCGCAAGTGAAATGGAAAAAACATGAAATTACCATGCGCCGTTGCGGAAAGTTCCGCCGCGAATGGGAAACAGCCGAAGCCAAAAATAAAAACTGGACTCCCGAAAACTATCCGATTCTACGCTATGCTGACGTCTTGCTGATGCTGGCAGAGGCTGAGAACGAAGTAAACAAACAACCCACAGATTTGGCTTATACAGCCCTCAATCTGGTGCGCAAACGTGCAGGCATCCCCGAAGTGAAAAACCTCTCTTATGATCAGTTCCAACAGGAGGTGCGCGATGAACGTGCACGCGAACTCTGTTTTGAGTCTATCCGCAAGTTCGATTTGGTGCGCTGGGGCATATACACTGACAGAATGCAGAACGTATTAGGAGCAGCAGCGGCCGACAAACGCTGGAACTCACAGTCTCAAAGTGATGTCAAAGCAGATAAGACCGGTGGTAAATACAACTTTGCCGGTACTGTTGCGGCCAAAACAGAAGAAAAACATCAGTTCTATCCTATCCCCAATAAGGAACTGTCTGTAAACACCAAACTGGAACAAAACAAATGGTGGAAATAAAGCCGCAAGACTTCTAACCTTACCGTCTCTTATCAATAGTAAAATAGACCTTAATCAATTTTATTTCAAAGAGGAGAGTAACCCGCAAGGTTCCTCTCCTCTTTTTCTGCCCGAATGAATGATTTATCTACCTGTTTTGTACAATCTGCACACATAATAAGAGCAATATTCCGTAGTTTTGCAATATATAAATTAATCACCTTAAATTATTTTGATAGCTATGACGCAGAAAAACGTTCTACTATTTCTAATCTTACTCTACTTCAGTTCGCCTGCTGTTGCACAACTTACAGGCTTTGAAAAAGAAGTTCCCCAAAACTTCAAGAGTTCCAATGGACAAGAGTTAGCTTTATCTTCATTATACTATAAGGAGGGTAATAAAAGCCTGGAATGGAACTTCTCCCCAAACAGTATATTAAACATTCCGTCCGAATCTGTCTTTACCTTGAATGACGACAATGGAATTACTTTATGGATTTACAATGAAGAGCCTCAGCAAGACACCTTGCGTTTTGAGTTTTATTCTCCTACGGGACACGTTTCCTACCATTTTGGCTTCCGGCTGTATTCTGCCGGATGGCGTGCCTGCTGGATAAGCTTCAAATACATGCAGGGAGATAAAAAAGAAAAAGAAATAGCCGGATATCGCATCGTTGCTCCCAACCGCACAGGACGTATCTTTTTAGACCGTCTGACCTTCCCGGTACAGAAAATTAATGACCGCACTACTCCGGATTTACAAATGCCGACCAACAACTCGCTTACTTATCGCGATCTATGGCATTGGTGTCGTGTCTGGCAGTGGGAACAATACCGATACGACCTACCTTTGAGCAAAGCACTGACCACAACCGAAAAACAAGAGCTGGCTACCATAGAAGCGCGACTTACCGAGGCGCTTGACATTAAAAAAGCGCCTCGAAAAGATGTGTCAAAAGCCTATAATACATTCAAAACAGCTGCTATCCGCCCATCCGGAAATGGTTTCACCGGCGCTCCTATTGTCGCCCCCGATGAGCTAAACCGCCAAAAAGGAGAAATCTCCTTAAATGATCTGGAAGATATGCTATCAGGATTTGCATACGACGCCTGCTACAATCACTCCGCCCAATCCATGAAGAATTACTTCCTTGTCTGGGATTATGCCATCAATCAAGGTTTTGCCTTTGGCAGCGGCATGGGGACCAACCATCACTATGGTTATCAGATCAGGAAAATATATACCACAGCATGGCTGATGCGTGATGCCATTTGGAAAGCTCCCAATAGGGACAACATTCTTTCTGCACTCATTTTCTGGTCTGCACTGCAAGAAACAAGAATACCTTATCAATATGGTCGGGACGAGCTTTTAGACAGCTGGCATACTTTGCTAATGCCCAAAACCATATCTGCTCTTATGTTTGTGGACGAAAGAGAAAGGGCACGCGCCCTAACAGGACTTTCAAGATGGTTGAGCGGCTCTTTGCAATACAGCCCGGGCACAATAGGAGGAATCAAAGTGGACGGAACAACTTTCCATCATGGAGGATTCTACCCGGCCTATACTACCGGAGTGCTTGCCATGGTGGGACAGTTCATCGCACTCACCAGCCACACCCAATACGTTCCTACTCAGGAAGCACGCCAAGTCTTAAAATCCGCTTTTATATCTATGCGCAACTACTCCAACAGTCGCGAATGGGGCATCGGCATCAGTGGAAGACACCCTTTCGGAGGTGGCATGAAAGATGATGACGTAAAAGCATTTGCCTACCTTGCCCTTTCCGGCGATTTATCGGGAGAAGGCAATACATTCGACCACCATTTGGCAGCCGACTATCTGAGACTTTGCGACAAGGATACTCCGGAAGCAGAATATTTTAAAAAGAAAGGTATTACCCCTGCAAAAGCTCCACAAGGCTTTTTTGTATACAATTACGGTTCGACAGGAATCTTCCGTCGTAACGACTGGATGGTGACCTTAAAAGGATATACTACCGACGTATGGGGAGCCGAGATCTATAAAAAAGACAACCGGTACGGACGTTACCAAAGTTATGGTTCCGTCCAAATCATGGGATATCCCTCGCGCATAGCCAGCGGCTATGATGAAAACGGGTGGGATTGGAATCGTCTGCCTGGAACAACCACCATACATTTACCATTCGAACTATTGGACAGCCCGCTACCCGGAACCACAATGGCCCACTCCAAAGAAAACTTCTCCGGCAGCAGTGCATTGGAAGGGAAAAACGGTATGTTCGCCATGAAGTTAATGGAACGCAACCTGAAAAACTTTACTCCGGATTTCGTAGCCCGCAAATCAGTCTTTTGCTTTGATAACCGTATGATATGCCTAGGCACAGGTATCAGTAACAGCAATGCATCTTTTCCAACCGAAACAACTCTTTTTCAAAGTACATTCCAAAAAGGGAAAACCGGCATTCATGTGGACGGAAAGCTGAGAAACGAGGCCTTTCACCAGACATTAGATGACAAAAAACGCCATTATATTCAGGACGGATATAATAATTATTATTTTATCAACGGCAACGACGTGCAGATACAAATTGCTCACCAAGTATCGCGACACGAAAAAAACCGCACTGAAACACAGGGAACCTTTGCCTCTGCCTATATCAATCATGGAGTATCACCGCAAAATGCCCAATACGAATACATGGTACTGGTACAGCCCACACCTGAAGAGTTGAAAGCAGTCCGTCGGAAAGCACCCTACCGGATCCTCCATAAAGATGATACTGCCCACGTGGTCGCCGACAATCAAACCGGTATTACCGCCTATGCAGCTTTTGAGACTTACTCTCCTGCAAAAGATGAGATATTCCTCTCCATCCCGGCAGAAACAATGGTAATGCAAAAGCAGGCAGGCTCCAAACTTTTACTCAGTGTATGCGATCCGAACTTGAATATATCCGAGAAAACCTACACGACCAAAGAGCCCAGCCGTCCGATTGAAAAGAAATTAATTCTTAAAGGGAAATGGAGAAGTACAGTTCCCAATAACAAAATAACCGTACATTCCAATCAGACAGAAACTGTTCTCATTGTAACTTGCCAACATGGGCAACCCGTAGAATTCACATTATCACGTGAATAAATCTTTAATGGATGAAATTACATACCCGGAATCAGGTGCACCTCAGGACGTATCTGAACTACATGATGTAATTTCATCCATTCACTCAGATAAGCACGATGCTGTGCAAGTATCTCCTGATACTTCTTCTCTATGGCCAAATTCCGCATCTCGCCACGATCCTTTTCCATGTCATAAAGCTGTTCACGATAAAGCCCCTTATCATATAATACATACTTATAATGCGGGGTACGCAAAGCCCAGCCACGTGTAACACCTTTGTCAAATGTCGTTTCAGTAACGACATAAGGCTGGTGCATCTGTTCCGGATCCGCATTTTCCACCAAAGCCTTAAAGGAAACGCCATGCAAGCCTCCGGGAAGGGGAATACCTGCCCAATCACATACGGAAGCGAAAAAATCAACACCTGCATTAATGAGCTGAGGCATTTCCTTACCGGCATTCTTCTTTCCGGGAAGGGTTACTATCAGAGGAACATTCACAACTTCTTCGTATAGGGCCGATTTCTGATTCCAATGGTGCGCTCCTACTCCGTCACCATGGTCGCTCGTAAAGATAACAACTGTATTCCTCCATAAATTCCGCCTGTCAATGGCATCGACAATCTTACCGATTTCGGCATCCACCTTCTCTACTAACCGAAAATAAAGACTGCGGTAACGACGCCAGTCATCAGGTGAATAATGGCGGGTGGGATAAGCCGAGTAATTCAAAGCCTGCTCATAGTCTATCACATCGGCATCATAAGGATTACGGGCAAAGTTGGAAGGCAGTCCGGGCCACTCATCTTGAGAGAGTTCGGGCAGATTGCCAAACGGCAGATTCTGGCTACGGGCATATTCGCATATATTGTGAGGATTGTCAAAGCCCACCACAAGAAAGAAAGGTTTGGAATGTTTCCGGTCAAGGAAAGCGACAGAAGCCTCCGCCAGTCCGTTGTCATTATGCGGATAAATGGCAGAAAATCCAAATTCCTTATCAGGCATGGACGGCGTATGCACATGCCACTTCCCGGCGTAGGCACATTCATAGCCGGCATTTTGCACCAACCAGCCCAAACTAGCAGTGCGCAACGAATCGGCCATAGGCACATTATTGCGTGCAAGGCCAACCTCGTGGGAGGTATATCCCGTAAACATGGACGCCCTGGAAGGTCCGCTCAAAGGAGCAGAACAATAGGCATTCCTAAACAAGACACCCGACTGTGCCAGACGGTCCATATTGGGTGTATGCAAATCCGCATTCCCCATGCAACTCATGGCAGAAGCAGTCTGCTGGTCGGTTACGATATAAATGATATTCGGCAACTCCTTTGCCCCAGTCAATGAAGGGGCAAAAGCTGTTGCAAACAACATGATATTCTTTAATTCTATCATAGTAAAAATCTCCTATAAAAGTTTATTTACGTAATTCCACATCAAAACTAGCCGCATCCCTGCATGTAAAACGCAGTACGGTCTGTTTCTTATCTGCTGAAACAAGCTTGCAATAGGGAGTCTCCGCCACTTGCCACAAGCCTTTCAAAGTAACGGTTACGGGTATTTCCCCACTATCATTATCAATCCATGGCCGAGAATAGATACTCCGTTCAATCCGCTTGCCATCCTTGTCAAAAGCCTCATCGCTCGGACCGCGGTACAATGCCAGATCCGGTTGGGAAACGGTCAGCAACAGCTTGCCGTTATTTTCACGCACCATTACCAAACAGGAAGTGTCCGCCTTTTGCAACAAACCATCTGCCGGAAGCGACCGGGGAGTTTCAAACAATACGTAAGAAGTGATATTATCCGTCAGAGAATGGACAATATGGGCGTTACGATCCTGCTGGAGAACTCTATAAGCGGGGTTCTTTGCAAATGTTTTCAAGGAAGCCGCATCGGTATGAGGCAATACGGCATATTCATAAGAGGCACCTGCCGGAGCCTTTCCATGTTGCAGTGTCAAGGAGACCCAATCACCTGAGGTGGGCTTCGCACTCCGCTCGCCTACTGTGACTTGCGGGAAATTCCTTTCATATTTCGCATCCGCCATAGAGTGCTTGGAAAGGTAATACCCCACCCCGTTCGGATCAATATAAGTCTGTCCGCCGCCTTTACAGGCATTCCAATATTGACGGGCTTCAGGAGTTACGGCTGCCAACTGAAAAACGGTTGTCTCCGTAGGAAATTCCGAATTCGTATTTTCAATGTCTGTGCCCAGACATACTATCATGTCGCCAAAGAAGTGAAAAGACTTGCGGGCCCGATGCGAACCGTTATACTTGTCATGTTCATGCAGCTTCATGCCGAAGTTGCCATTCAGACGCGCCTGTGACAACCCGCCGGCAAAAGCCTCGTCGGAATAAAGCATTTCCTCCATGCCGGAGAAAGTATCCACGTTCAGCACTTTGGCACGCAACTGTTCAAAAGGCAGATGAATACTGGTCACGCCCGGAATACGGTTCCAGTCAAAACCATTCTCCTGCCAACCGCTTGTAGTAAAAGTCACCATTTCACCGGGTTTTCCTGTCAGAATCTGCATACTGCCATGTGCCAGATAACGACCATAGAAATTGGCGGGCAGATAATGTTCGGCAGCCCACAAATAGCGGGAATGTCCACGTACTACCGCCATCCAATTATCCCGGCGCTGCACAGAAACACAGCCGTAACCCAATGCAAGATTACCTTGCGGATCGGGCTCAGGGCGGAAACCCTGCGCTTCAAGCAGCTCCTTCATCTTCAACTCCTGCCGGGCAGAAGCCTTCGGCAGATAATCAGGGGCATCCTTATCGGGCATTCCGGTATAAGCCGCTAAACGCAGGTAAGCGGCTGCCATATCGGCATCATATGCCTGCTTGCCATCCGGAGTGCCGGCAACAGCCATAGTGGCATATTGGATAGGAACCAACTCCCCCTTGCCATTGGGATGACGACCTGACATGGAAAGCGGCCACTGTTTCAGGTTGCAATAGAAACGCATGGTGAGCAACACGTTCTTTACTGTCTCATGCGCCAGTTCGGATAGTTTAAATTCCGTTCCGCTCAACAAATAAATCATGCTCGTAGCTCCGTCCAGACCTCCCACCGCATAGGCGGGATAATTATTGCGGTGATGGAAACAAGCGCCATCCGTCTTGAAAGACCCCGCCAATCCCGGCGCCGGACGACAGCCGTAATCCAGCCAGCGTGAGAAAGAGCGCAGGTATTGCAGCTTCTCCGGGCTGTTCTCCATAATCAGGATACTGGCAATACGGCCTTGCAATTTAGTATTGAAAGTATCTATATCAATACCGTTTTCCGTAGGCTTGGGATACACCTCGTTGGTAATGGCATACCAGTTCAGTGTACGTTCGGCATCCTTCAGCTTTCCTGCCTCACGCAGGACGTCCTTCATCAGGAAGTAAGAAACGAAAAGCCCACGCATGCTGTAACCGTAGTGGTGGATATTGCCCCAGCAGCTGCCATAGGCAACGCCCTGGTCGGTAATATGGTCGTACATGGCAAGAAACTTCCGTTTCAGTTCATCCCTCACGCCGGTATCCGAAGCATTGTTATAGGCTATGGCGATGCGCTTCATCAGGTTGAAGTATTCGTTCATCTCCATGCCCAACCGGGTAAACATATCTTTATTCCAATCAGGTATCATACGTTCATAAGCCTCCGCCTGCCTGACCATAAAAATAGGTAAGCCGGTAACCTTCCCATTTTTATACGTGATCTTATAGGTATCGTATTTCTTGCGGATGCCGTCCAGCTCTTTATCCGTAAATTTGGAAGGTGTATAGAGCATATCCCTGAAACGTTTCTCTATCTCCTGTACCTCCCGCTTCTGCTGCTCGCTGACAGGAGTCAAGGCCATATCGGGTTTCCACAAAGAATGTTCGTAAATGACAAGCCAGTGGTTGGTGGTTCCTTTGTTGACAAAAGGCACTTGCACATCGGCTGCTTGCTGGCGAGCATCCACCTTGCTGGCAAGTATGATATGATCCAAGTATAGCTTACCTTTGACATCGGGAGCAATCACACGCATCTCGTTCATTCCCTCTTCGGGCACGCCTTCCATATCGCGTTCATAGCATACCCATGCCGCACGCCAACCGGTAAAGTTGATACCAAACGGGAAAGAAGTACATTTCTTTCCGTCCTTCAGAAATTCAAACCGGATTTTTTTGTCTTGAGCCTCCTCATTATACACCCATACGATGAAAGCGGAAAGATACGTATCTTTTCCGGTAGGATCTTTCTTCTCGAATTTCAGGTCTTTCTTGACAGACAACACAGCACCCGGATCAAACGTCCAACTCAGACTATGCAAACCATCTTTATAATGTTCTCCACTAATACCCAGCCGGGAACCTGTTCCCGAAATAAAGGCCGGCACTTGTGGTCCTTCAAAAGAAAGCAGTCTTTCACTCTTCACCACCTGCGCTTCCGCATTCACCGGCAGTAAAGTTCCGAGAAGCATTCCTGCTCCCATTGTCCATTTACTAAATTGCATCATGTTTATTTCTTTAAGGTTATCTATATCTTTTGCATTGTACAAAGAAAGCCCTCTTTCACCAAAAACAGGGGCATAAATCGTACAGAAGAGGTCTAAAAAATGTCATAACCCCTTCCTGCAAAGTACAGAACAGCTGTCACCATTCTGCAAGAAAGCAATTTTAAATCAAGGATGAAGTTCTTCGAAGGCCTTATTTTCTTCCTGCATCGTACGGACGGTTTCTTCCAGCTCGCTCACTGGCAAATCGGAGTTGTACCAATCGTTATAGCAGTCGGTGACGTACCATTTACCGCCTATCAAGTCGAAAACGATACGCAAAGAAGGCTCCGACTCATCATATCCGGCCTCGAACTCTTTATGGGCAGGTCCATCCTGCGTAAAGCGGGATATGTAAATTCCTCCCTCCTCCTCCGTAATACGTCCTTCCCGCAACGTCTCACTATCCAGCAACGCCCATTTATCGCGGGTAAAAGGGAACGTCTGCTCCGTCTCTCCGTCATCTCTCAGCAAGATAATGGGAGACTTCAAAGGGAACTTGATGCGTGAATACTGAAATGAAGCGCTGGATGTGAATTTCTGGAGAAATATCTTGAAATCCTCTTCGGCAGCCAGACTACTGAAGGTGGAGAGCACGACAGCCGTACACAGACAAAAAACAAAGTGAATTGCCTTCATAATAGATGCGAGTTATTTCGATTCAGGCCACAAAGATACAACAAGCCAGTAATTTGCAATAAAAAAAAGCGAGAATTTACAGTATGCTGCCTCTATTCTTCTTCACCTAACAGCTAATGTCCTGTTTTTTTAATTTCACCCGTTCATTTTCTTTTCAGATATTCATATCCGAACCGGCAGCGCAAACAGTCCTTCCGGTCACAATATTCCTTTTGGAGCTGGAGCAACGCTTGCGAGTCCGCCGCCGTAGAAACAGGCAGCCCTGCCCCACTCCACATACGGATGATATGATTGTCCTCCGCCTTCAATGCTTCGAGAAAACGTGTGGCGCGGTCGCAAAGTCGTTCATCCGCCTTGTGTATTCCATAAGCATAAAGAAAGGGAATGACGGTATTGATGAGAAGCAAGTTCAAGGTATTCTCGCCCATACGCTTTTTCCGGCGTGGCGAAGTCTTTGCAAAAGAAAAATGCTCCTCCCAATAGGGGGAGAGTTGCACAGTCAATATTTGCTTCACGTCTTCCGGTGTTTCCACCGCCATAATGCGGGAAAACAGTAGCTGCTTCTTATGATACAGATCGGCAAGCTGTGCCAGGCGCACATGAGGGAAGTTATCGGGACGCAGACGAAGAAAACGCCACTGTCCGGCAGCCATAGGCGCAGGAAGGTCGAACTTATGCTGCAAATAATAAAATTCCTTCCGGAGCTTTTGATAGTAGCTGTCTTGGATGGAATCTTCCTCCAGCAATCCTGCCTGTCCAAAAAAGAATGCTTCCACCTGAAACAAGCTGTCCCGATGCTTATCTACTGCACGCAAAGGCAGATGACCGGCCCATGCTTCAAAAGCGTCGCCATTCAGTCCGAAACCGAAATTACGGGCAAGGGTGATAAAGAACACGTCTTCCCAATGGTTATTGCAACGTTCCAGACGTACGGCGATATCCTGAGCCTTTCGTTCAAAACGCTCCACCTGCAAGGCCGACAACCAGGAATGGACGGTCAGCTTCGGTAAGGAACTAAGGATGGAATGACAAGGAGGATACGCTTCCGCCTGCCGTAATTCGGCATAACGGCAGCGGACGCTTTCCGGACAACACAGTTGCAACTGAGCGATTACATCACCGTTGGTACGATGCACCTCACAGTCGGAAACACCCACAACATGCAGGATTACATTATCATAGGCCGTATTCCGGTCGTGTCCATGATGAAACCAGTCTGAAGCCTGCACATGCAACTCCACGTTACCCACCCAAAGCATATTATCTATTTTCAGTTTTGCGTTAAAGAAGTCGGGGCCTGCATTGGGATTCGGCAAACCGGGATCTATCACTTCAACCGGCTGTCCGGAGGTCGTCCGGAGAGGCATCAGAGGGAATATCTTATGCTTCCAGACGTAATGCAGCAATTGTTCCATTGTTAACTTATCGTTAATGTTGTGCGCAAATGTAAGAAAAAGATTACCTTTGCGACATATAGTTGGTTGATAAACTGAATAAAAACTAAAGAAACAATGAAAATAGCATTAATCGGTTACGGAAAAATGGGCAAGGAAATTGAGAAGATTGCCTTGAACCGCGGACACGAGATTGTCAGCATCATCGACATTAATAATCAGGAGGATTTTGAATCGGACGCATTCAAAAGCGCCGACGTCGCCATAGAGTTTACGAACCCAATGGTAGCCTACAACAATTATATGAAAGCTTTCAAAGCCGGCGTGAAATTGGTTTCAGGCAGTACAGGCTGGCTGGAAGAACATGGTGAAGAGGTCAAGAGACTCTGTACTGAAGGTGGCAAAACATTATTCTGGTCTTCCAACTTCAGTCTGGGAGTAGCCATATTCTCCGCCGTCAACAAATACCTGGCAAAGATTATGAACCGCTTCCCCGCTTACGACGTAACAATGAGCGAAACACACCATATACATAAGCTGGACGCTCCAAGCGGCACTGCCATCACCCTTGCCGAAAGTATTCTGGACAACCTCGACCGAAAAGAGCGTTGGGTAAAAGGTACGCTGCAAGCACCGGACGGAACAATATCGGGTTCTACCGACTGTGCCGCCAACGAACTGCCTGTCAGCTCCACCCGCGAAGGGGAAGTTCCGGGTATCCACAGCATCCCCTACGACTCCGAAGCAGACAGCATCACCATCACCCACGACGCCAAAAACCGCCGCGGGTTTGCCTTGGGAGCCGTATTGGCCGCAGAGTACACCGCCGGCAAACAAGGATTCTTAGGCATGAGCGATTTATTTCCATTTTTAAAAGACTAAAACATTATGAGAAAAGCAACACGCGCCCAATGGATTAAGTTCGGTATAATTACCCTGCTCTACCTCATTTTCCTTGTTTGGGTAAGAAGCTGGCTGGGGCTGATTGTCGTTCCTTTCATATTCGACATCTATATCAGTAAGAAGATACCCTGGAGTTTTTGGAAAAACTCCAAAAATCCGGCAGTACGCAGCATCATGAGTTGGGTGGATGCCATTGTATTTGCTCTGGTAGCCGTTTATTTTGTGAATATCTACATATTCCAAAACTATCAGATACCTTCGTCTTCGCTGGAGAAATCATTGCTGGTGGGCGATTTCCTCTACGTCAGTAAAATGAGCTACGGCCCGCGTGTTCCGAATACACCGCTTTCCATGCCATTGGCACAACACACCTTGCCGGTATTCAACACTAAATCATACATTGAATGGCCGCAGTGGAAATACAAACGCGTACCGGGTTTCGGAAAAGTGAAACTGAATGATATTGTCGTGTTCAACTTCCCTGCGGGGGATACAGTGGCGCTCAACAGGCAGCAGGAGGACTTTTACAGTCTGGCTTATAGGGAAGGACAACGTATATATCCCAATAAAATCAATATGGACAGTCTGACACGCGACCAACAACGCACTGTTTATGACCTCTACTACAATGCCGGACGCAACCTGATCCGTACCAACCCGCAAATGTATGGCGATATTGTGGTACGTCCTGTGGACCGTCGCGAGAATTATGTAAAACGCTGTGTCGGTCTACCGGGAGATACGCTGGAAATCAAAGACACACAAGTCTATATCGACGGGAAAGCCATTGAGAATCCGGAAGACATGCAACTCAACTATTTCGTACAGACCACCGGACCGTACATCCCTGAAAATATGTTCCGCGAGCTCGGCATCAGCAATGACGACCAGATACTGATGACAGACGACTTCAACTATGAGGAGGGACTTATCCAAATGGGCTTGGACCGTCGTGATGCCCAAGGCAGGCTGACCCCTGTCTATCACCTGCCCCTCACCAAGAAAATGTACGATACGCTTACCGGCAATAAGAAATTAATCAGTCGCATCGTCATGGAACCGGAGGACCTTTCAGGACAAATGTACCCGCAAAACCTCTACACCAAATGGACGCGGGACAACTACGGCCCTATCTGGATACCGGAAAAGGGTACCACCATTACTTTGACCAAAGACAACCTGCCTATCTACGAACGTTGCATCGTAGCTTATGAAGGCAACACATTGGAACAAAAGACGGACGGCATCTACATCAACGGGCAAAAGACGGACACTTACACCTTCAATCTGGACTACTACTGGATGATGGGTGACAATCGTCACAACTCTCTCGATTCCCGCTATTGGGGCTTCGTTCCCGAGGACCATGTAGTAGGTAAGCCCATCGTTGTCTGGTTATCACTGGATAAAGACCGCAGCTGGTTTGACGGAAAAATCCGTTGGAACCGGATATTCAAATGGGTACATTAAGCAGCAGTTGGCTATTGATGTTCGATACACACTATGCAGAGAAGGAACCGGAAGATTGCAGCTACTATGACAGGAGTGATACTCGCGGTAGTATTACTTCGGGGTTGTGTTGCGACTTCCTATTCCATCCCTTCCTCAGGCATGGAAAACTCCTTGTACCGCGGCGAGCGTATTCTGGTAAATAAATGGAGCTATGGGTTGCGGCTTCCTTTCATGGGCTTATGGGGATATCACCGCTGGGCGGAAAGTCCCGTATACAAGGAAGATATTCTTGTATTCAACAACCCTGCCAATCTTCTCCAAGCTACAATCGACCGGAAGGAAGTATTTATCAGCCGTTGTTTAGGAGTACCGGGAGACACGCTGTTAGTCGATTCCCTTTTCTCCGTAATCCCCTCGGAGAAAAATGCCCCCGACCAAAAGTTCCTTTATACCTACCCTCAAAAAAAAGAAAAACAGTTGGATTCGTTGCTTACTATTCTTTCCATCCGTCCCAACGCATTGTTAGGACAAGATACGGTGAATAACGTACGCAGTTTCAGCAGGTATGAATATTATTTATTAGAACAGGCTTTAGGTAACAACAACTGGATAAAGCCAATCGACAAGGAAGACTCCGTAGAAGTGCTGAAACCGCTCATCATCCCCGGTAAGGGGAAAGCGGTACGCGTGTATCCCTGGAACATGACGTTGCTGCGCAACACATTGGTATTGCACGAAAAAAAACGGGCTGAAATCAAAAACGATACGTTGTACATAGAAGGGAAGCCCGCACAGCACTGCTATTTCACAAAAGACTACTACTGGGTGGGAGCCAACAACCCCATTAACCTGTCGGACTCACGCTTGTTCGGCCTTGTACCCAAAGACCATGTCATTGGAAAAGCAACCGTAATCTGGTTTTCCAAGGAGCAAGGGACAGGACTTTTCGGCGGCTACCGCTGGAACAGGATGTGGAAAGAGGTCAAATAATGCCGTCTCCTCAAGTTTATGATTTTATAACCCATAATTTATAATTTAGAATGACCGTCTATCTTTCTTCTGCTTACTTGGCCCCGGTTGAATATTACACCAAACTATTGGCATACGACCGGGTATGTATCGAACAGCACGACCATTATATCAAACAAACCTACCGCAATCGCTGCACCATTGCCGCACCTGACGGAGAGCTTGCCCTTTCCATTCCGACAGTCAAACCCGCCTCCTTAAAATGTCCGATGTGCGACATCCGCATCTCCGATCATGGCAACTGGCGGCATTTGCACTGGAATGCCATTGAGTCCGCATACAACCACACTCCTTTCTTTGAATATTACAAGGATGACTTCCGCCCTTTCTATGAAAAGAAATATGAGTTTTTAGCCGATTTCAACGAAGAACTTTGCCACTTGGTTTGTTCCCTGATAGATATACAGCCTGTTATGGAACGCACCTCGGAATATAAAACCGGATTCGCCCCCGGCGAGGCGGATTTTCGAGAGCGTATTCATCCCAAGAAAGATTTCTCCCTGGAAGATCCCGATTTCTCTCCGCAACCTTACTACCAGGTTTTCCAAGAGAGGCTCGGCTTCCTACCCAACCTCAGCATTATCGACTTATTATTCAACATGGGACCGGAAAGCCTGCTGGTATTGCAACAAAGCAATAAGCCGGAACATCGGTAACTTGGCATAAATTATATAATTTTAGACATATCGCAAGGTAAAGAAGACATTTATTCCTATTTTTGCAATGCGAACCCGAAGAAATATATATTCATATCACTAAATAAAAAAATCATGAAGAACTTATTTGACATTAAAGGCAAAGTAATCGTCATCACAGGCGGTTGCGGCATTCTCGGAAAAAACATCGCTAACTACCTTGCAGAACAAGGCGCTAAAATTGTGGTTTTGGATCGTGCAGCAGAAATAGGTAAAGAACTGGAAGCCGAACTCAACCAGAAGTCTGAAGCCCTGTTCCTCGTAACCGACGTACTGAACAAGGAAGTACTGGAAGAAAATAAGAAAGCTATCCTCGAACGCTTCGGCACTATCGACGTGTTGCTGAATGCTGCAGGTGGCAATATGCCGGGCGCCACCATTGCTCCGGACAAGACTGTACTCGACTTGGATGTAGAGGCATTCCGCAAAGTGGTAGACCTGAACCTTTTCGGTACAGTACTTCCCACTATGGTCTTCGTGGATGTCATGGCAAAGAACAAGAAAGGTGCTATCGTCAACTTCTGTTCCGAGTCTGCCCTCCGTCCGTTGACACGCGTGGTAGGTTATGGTTCAGCCAAAGCCGCTATCGGCAATTATACCCGCTATATGGCAACCGAACTGGCTACCAAGTTCAGCCCCGAGCTCCGCGTAAACGCTATCGTTCCCGGTTTCCTGCTGACCAACCAGAATCGTGCGTTGCTGACTAATCCCGATGGCTCCTATACAGACCGCGCCAAAACCATCATAGCCCATACTCCCTGCGGACGCTTTGCCGAGCCGGAAGAACTGTTCGGAACCATTCACTACCTCATCAGTGACGCTTCCAGCTTCGTTACCGGAGCCCTTTCGGTAGTGGACGGCGGTTTCGATGCATTCTCCCTGTCTCTTATACACATCTGACGCTGCCGACGATCT
>ENA-OZIL01000274-OZIL01000274.1-human-gut-metagenome-genome-assembly--contig:-NODE-274-length-26505-cov-5.887183_pt1 | contig 26505 bp, 31 predicted proteins | sample MGYA00244057_ERZ653706 | MGnify/ENA primary metagenome ERZ653706 (study PRJEB26926, sample SAMN06165266) | human gut metagenome | biome: ENVO:00009003; feature: ENVO:2100002; material: ENVO:00002003...
CCGGGGCGTCGTACTCCACGCGCACGACGGCGGGGGAGGCGCCTATGCCCAGGAAGCCGCTCTTCGCGCGCTCTACTATCTCGACCGAGACGTCGTCCCGGTCCAGGCCCAGCTCACGCAGGGCGGCGGCCAGGGCCTCGTCCTCGGTCTTGCCGGACTTCTCAAGGTATTTTTTCATCGTTTATTCTCCTGATCCTCGTCTTCGTCCTCGTCGATGAAGGACTCCTCCACGAAGCCCTCCTCCTCGCTCTCGTCAACAGGGGCGGCGCCCTCGTCAACGGCGGCGGGGGCGGCGGCCTCAACGACCTCCTCCTCGGCGACCTCGGTATCTATGCTCTCGCCGAACTCGCTCTCAGCGGCGGCGGCGCGCGTGGCCTCCTCGGCGGCTTCGGGATTTACGAACCTGTCCTCAACGTAGGCGCGGCCGCGGGCATAGCGGCGGTTGCCGACCTGGGAGGCGGGCTTTTCCGGCTCGGTCACGCCGAGCCTCTCGCGCCTCGCGGCGCGCTCCTCGCGCTCGACGGCGGCGCGGCGCTCCGTATCCTGCTGCTTTTGCTGCGCCTGCTGCTTTTTCTTGCTGGTGTTGCGGTTGACGTTCGTCGCGTTCATGGCGCGCAGACGCTCCGTCTCCTGGCGCTTGCGCTCGAGTTCCTCCTCGCGCGCACGCTCGCGCTCTATGCGCTCCGCGTCGGCCTTGTCCAGCTGCTTTTTGAAGATGCCGGTGAGCACGACGTCGCGGATGACGCCGAGCACGCTGTTCATGATCCAGTACAGGCCCATGGCGGCCGGCATGATGAAGCCTATCCAGAGGCTCATGAGCGGCATGATGAGCAGCATGGTCTTGTTGGTGCTCTGCTGCTGGGCGTTCATGTTGCCCATGGTGGGGTTCATCTTCTGGCTGATATAGATGGAGAGGTAGCTCAAGCCGGTGGAGATGATCGGGATGAGGAACAGCCCGATGACGGCCCAGGCGCCGGCGGAGAGGTCAAAGGTCCAGAACTTCCAGTTCGGCGTGGCCGAGAGGTCGAGGCCGAGGAAGTTGTAGTCCATCTGCACGAGCTTGTCCGAGAGGCCGGCAAAGTCGCTCCAGTGGTCGCTGATGAACTTGGCCTTGTAGATCTCCTCGTAGAAGGTGTTGCCGGAGCTGGTGTAGTTGGACATGGCATAGCCCAGCTCGGTCAGCTTGTTGGCTATGGCTCCGCCCGAGGCGAGCAGCGCCGAGTCGACGCCCATCATGATGGTGAGGGGCTTGACGACGGCGCGGTAGAGGGCGAGGAGTATGGGGAAGGGCAGCAGGCTCCAGAGGCAGCCGGACATGGGGTTGACCTTCTCCTCGCGGTAGAGGCGGGCCATCTCCTCGTTGAGCTTCTGCTGGTTGCCCTCGTGCTTGCGCTGGAGCTCCTGCATGCGCGGCGTGAGCCGGGACATGCGCATCATGCTCTTCTTGCTCTTGGCCATGAAGGGCAGCAGCACGAGCGTCACGCACAGCGAGAATAGTATGGTGGCGACACCGAAGTTCCCCGTGAGCTCGTAGAGGCCCATCATGAGCCAGCCAAAGGGTTTAGCTATTGCATCTAACATCTTATTTGCTCCTCAGTGGGTGGTGTCCCGGATGACCGGGCGGTTGCTCGCGCGGGAGCTCAGGGCACGGGGTCGTAGAACTCGTGCTCTCCGAAGTGGAAGGGGTGGCAGCGGGAAATACGCTTGAGAGCCAGCCAGCCGCCCTTGAGGGCGCCGTATTTCTCAATGGCCTCGATGGCGTACTGCGAGCAGGTGGGTATGAACCGGCAGCATGGCGGCTTGAGCGGGGATATGTTCCGCCTGTAAAAGCGTATCATGGCAAGCAGCAGCTTTTTCACGTTTCGCTCTCCTTGACGAGTCCGAGCTCGGCGCAGGCGCGCAGAAACTCGCGCTCGAGTCTCTGATAATCTGCCCCGACGCTCCGCGAGCGGGCTACGACAACAACATCGTGCCCGCGGCAAAGCCGGCTCTCGTTCAGCCGGTATATTTCGCGCAGCCTGCGCCGCACGCGGTTGCGCACAACAGCGCAGCCGAGCTTGTTCGAGACGGTGAAGCCTAGCCTGTTGCCGGCCTTACCGTTGCGCCTCGCGTACACCACAAGGCATGGCTCCGCCGCACTCCTGCCTTTCCGGTAGGCGCGTCGGAACTCATAATTCAACTTCAGCGAGTCGGTAAACTCCAACTGCTTCCCCTCTAATTACCGCATCCCGCGCTGGGTCTTGCGGGACTCAGTAGGAGAGGCGGGCTCTGCCCTTCGCGCGGCGGCGGGAGAGGACTTTGCGGCCGTTGCGGGTGGCCATTCTCTTGCGGAAGCCGTGCTCCTTCTTGCGCTGGCGCTTCTTGGGCTGGTAGGTGCGAACCATAGTCAATTCCATCCTTTCTTGACGTTATACTCAACAGCGGCCATGGGGTATCGCGAAGCCGCCGCAGTTGACAAAGAGAAAACCTCTGCCAGGACACTGGCAGAGGCTAATTATATCCCAATTTGAGGTGTGCTGTCAACTTTTATTTCTTGTCACCCTCGGTTTTCGCCGTACCGGGGTCGATGTACTCCCCGGGCAGCTCCACGAAGTTCTCCTCGCCCTCCTCGGAGCCGGGGCCCATGGGCTCAAACTCGTCCTCGGGCTTCGGGGGCGGGACCTCGTCGTCCTCGTCCTCGGTGGCAGGGGCGTTCGGGAAGCGGGCGAAGATCTCCTCGCGGCGGCGCAGGCCGGAGACCAGCATCCAGGAGAGGAAGAGCTGCATCCCGGCGATGCCGAAGAACATGATCTGCTGCGCGATGAGCCTCTCGTCCGGGAGGGTCACGAAGCAGAGAAAGGCGCCGAAGTTGCAGAAGAAGATGGTCGCAAAGGGCTTGCCCCTGCCGTATGCGTGCCCGGCGACGTAGTAGAAGCTCAGCAGGGAGCAGGCGATGGCGAGTATCTCGGGCGCATAGCTCCAGACCTGGAAGGTGACGGGGGCCTGCCGGTAGCTGACGATGAGCCAGAAGCAGCAGAAGGCGATGGGCAGCGTGGTGGCGAGGCAGAAGCCCGCCTGCCTGGGCGAGCCGTCCGGCGTCTCCTTTCCGCTCGCGCCGCCGGCGATGCCGAGAAAGCCGCCCGCGGTCAGCAGCCCGAGCAGCGCGAGTATGCGCAGCAGCCCGGAGAAGTCCATGCCCAGCGGGGCCTCCGCGTCCCCGGCCGTTATCAGCAGCATGACGCTGCCGGCGGCCATGATGAGCGCGATGACCAGGTAGATTATCTTGTGCAGCAGACCGCTCCCGGCAAAGGCCACGCCGGGGTCCGGCGCGCAGGTCAGGCCGAGGTTCTTCTTATAGTACCGCGCGAAGCCGAACATGGTGCCCGCGGCGGCTATGCAGAGGATGGTCAGCACGATTCCCCAGAGGCTGCCGGAGATGTAGAGCCCGTTCTCCTCAAAGGCCGTCATGTTCTGCAGCCAGCGGCTGAAGATGCCGAAGGCGGAGTACACGCAGGTCGTGCAGGTCAATGTAAGGGCGAGTTTACGCATATGGTCAGGACCGTCCAAATAAGAATAGTTACATAGGGCAGAGAAGTTTGCCACAATATTCTAACCCTTTGCCCGCCTCAAGTCAACAACAAAAGGAGGCCCGCAAATGAGAACGATAGTCGCGGCGGCGCTGCTCTGCCTGGTGATAGCGCTGATGCTGCCGCTGCTCTTCGCCGGCGGCGGACAGGCCGCGCCGGAGGCCAGCGCGGAGCCGGAGAGCGCCGCGGGAGGGCTCGATTCGGAGCTGAGCTTCACGGTGCTCACGGCCGACGGTGTCGAGACCGTGACCATGTCGGACTGGCTCCCCGGCGTGGTGGCCGGGGAGATGCCCGCGCTCTTTGAGGAGGAGGCGCTCAAGGCCCAGGCCGTGGCGGCGCGGACGTACATAATGTACTCCATGGGCCGGGAAAAGCCCGCGCACCCGGAGGCCGACGTCTGCGACGACCCGGCCTGCTGCAAGGCGCACTCGACGGACGAGACCCTGCGCGAGAAGTGGGGCGAGAGCTACGAGGAGAACATGGCCCGCGTGCTGGAGGCCGTGCGCTCCACGGACGGGGAGTACATGAGCTACGGCGGCGAGGTCATTCAGGCGGTGTTCCACTCCTCCTCCTCGGGCCGGACGGAGGACTCCGCCGCCATCTGGCAGGCCGAGCCCTATCTCGTGAGCGTGGAGAGCCCGGAGACGGCGGAGGACGTGCCAAACTATGTGACCTCCGTCACCGTGAGCCCGGAGGACTTCCGCGAGGCGGTGCTCACCGTCCACCCGGAGGCCGAGTTCGGCGAGGACCCGGCGTTCTGGCTGGGCGCGGCGGTGCGCGACGCCTCTGGCCGGGTCGAGAGCGTGGACATAGGCGGCACCCAGGTGCCGGGCACGGAGCTGCGCACCATCTTCAAGCTGCGCTCCACGGCCTTCGCGCTCGACTACACCGCCGAGGGCTTTCTCTTCACCGTCACCGGCTACGGCCACGGCGTAGGCATGAGCCAGTACGGCGCCAACGTCATGGCCGAGGACGGCGCGGACTATGAGGAGATACTCACCCACTACTACCCCGGTGCGGAACTGACACGCGCAACATAAAATATTTAATGTTTATCATTAAATTGTAGTTGACTAACATAAACATGTGTGTTATGCTGGCCTCAGAAAAGGAAAGGAGGCGGCATGGATGCAGATACCTTCAAGAAAACTGTTCATGTTTGGAAAGGTAGTAAAGATCGTCCTGCTCGTCATGACGGCCGTGATAGCGGTCTCGGCAGTGTCGTGCCTGATGCAGGGGCTCGGATATATGCGGCTGCCGGGGGACGAGGCGGTCTCTGAGCAACCGGCTGTGACATACACGGCGGGGTCTATGGCGTTCAACAGGTTTGTGATGCTGGCGTATTCGCTCTGCCTGATATGCGTGTTTGCCTACGGAATAAAGATAACGAAGAAGCTGACGTCGGATGAAAACCCGTTCAACGCGGAGAACGCGGTGCTGCTCAGACGGGGGGCGCTGCTTATCGGTGTAAGTGCGGTGACCAAGGTGATATTTACTGCGGCCTCTGCCATCCAGGAAGGATGTTCATGGTCCGTGGCGCTGTTTTCGGCGGTGTCGGCGGCGCTGATACTGATTCTAGTCTCCATATTCCTGAGCTTCCTGTCCCAGGTGTTCGCCTACGGCTCGGAGCTCCAGCAGCTCTCAGATGAGACCCTTTGAAGGTGATAGAAGTGCCGATAATACTCAGACTGGACCGCGTGATGGCGGACCGGAAGATGTCCCTCAACGAGCTCGCCGAGCGCGTGGGTATTGCGAATGTGAACCTCTCGAAGATCAAGACCGGCAAGGTCAGCGCCATACGCTTTTCGACCCTCGAGGCCATATGCGAGGCCCTCGACTGCCAGCCCGGCGACATACTCGAATACTCACCTCCCAGATCCGAATAGCGCAAAGGCGCCCCGCACAGCGCGGGGCGCCTTGTTTTCAGCCCTGTTCCGCCATATATGTGGCGACGCGGCTCTGGACCTCGGCGGCGACGTCGGGGGCGGATTTTTCGCCCGCGAAGTACGGCGCCGCGGCGTCCGCTATGATCTCCAGCGCCTCGGCGTCCATGCCGTAGAGCACCTCCGCCGCCTCAAAGGCGGCCAGGCCCTTGGCGGTCACGAGTTCCATGTCCGCCGTGAGGTCGTAGCCGTTCTCCCGCCAGCCGGCCAGGTTTTTGAGATAGGTCTCTATCTCCCGGTCCGCGACGGAGCGCAGGGGGCTGTAGCCGTCCAGGGTCATGGAGTCCTTCGTGAGCACTGTCTTCAAAAAGCTCCAGCACTCGTCCGGGTGCTCTGTCGCCGCGCTGATGCCGAGCGGAAGAATGGGCTCCACCGCGATGCCGCGCCCCTCGCCCGTGCCGGGGAAGCCGCAGAAGACAAAGTCCTCGCCCAGCGCATCCGGGAATGAGCGCATTACATAGAGGTTCACGGTCGAGGTGTAGAGCAGCTGGCGGCCGGAGGCGAGCATCTGCTGCTCGTTGTAGTCCCACTCGTAGCCGTAGGGCGTGCTCTCGCCCGTCACGGCCTCGACGGGCTGCTTCGCCGCCTGGGCGAGTATGTCCTCAAAGAGCCCGGAGGTGAAGTCGCAGGTCCCGGCCTCCCAGTCCATCAGCGCCGAGGCGTTGAAAGAGAGCGCCGTCTCGAGATAGGTCTGCCGCGAGGTGTTGAGGCCCACGGCGTACTCTATTGCCGGGTTCGCGGCCATGATCTCCTCCACGTCGGCATAGCTGATGCCCTCGTACCCTTCGGCGCAGGCTGCCGCAGCCGCCGCGGCCCAGACCTTCCAGCTCATGGGGATGGAGTAGAGCTCGCCGCCGAGCTCCGAGGCCCGCAGCCAGTTGTCGAAGAGCGTGGAGCGGTCCACGCCGTCGGGGCCGTCTATGAAGGCGTTGAGCTCCAGCAGCATGCCGCGCTTGGCCCAGGAGGCGACGCTGATGCCCTCCAGCATGACGATGTCCGGGCAGTTGCCGGCGAACATGTCCGCCGCAAGGCGCACGGTGCCCGCGAGGCCGTCCTCCGCCGTGTTGTAGACCGTGTAGTCGACCAGCTCCACGCGTGCGTCGGCGTTCTTGCGGTTGAAGTCGGCGGCGAGGCCGTAGAGATACATGGCGTTCATGTCCTGGCCTACGCCGGTGAGTGCGAGGGTGATGACCGTGAGGGGCTCCGTGCTCTCGACCCTGGTGACAAGCCAAAAGTTCCGGCCGCCGTCGGTGACGAGCAGGCGCCCGTCGGAGAGCATCAGCTCGGGCGGGTAAGAGCTGCCGTAGTCGATGTAGTCCGCGAGCTTTTCGCCCGCGCCCGTGCCGGGGTCGAGTTCCCAGAGCGAGAAGTCGCCGCAGGCGAACAGCCGCCCATCGGGTGCTGGGAGCACTCCCCAGCTGCAATCGACAGAGATGCTCACGGCCTCACCGACAGCACCGCCCTCGACGTCCACGCGCGCGATGAAGGAGCCGCCCTGGTCGTCGGTCCAGTACAGCGCCAGCGCGTCGGAGAGCGGCACGATGTTGACGCCGTAAGCGGGCAGGCCCTCCAGCTGGATGTCGCAGACGCTGACGGGTTCCGCGCCGGAGCAGTCGAAAACGCGCAGGCGGGGGTCCTGCTCGGGAACGCTGGTGCAGACGCAGAGCCGCCCGGCGCTGTCGACGGCCATGAGGCCGCGGTATTCCCCCGCGGGTATCAGGCTGGATATGAGCCAGCGTCCGGCCTCCAAGCCGTCGGGGCCGAAGCGAAGCAGGTACTCTTCCGCGTCGGGCTGGTACATGGAGCAGAAAAAGCCTCCGTCCGGCGCGAGCACGAAGCCTGATAACCTCTCCTCGCTCGTGCCGTCGCTCAAAACGGCGAGCTGCTCGGCCTCGCCGGAGGCTGAGAGCGACCAGAGACTGCTTTCGTTCACGAACGCGGTGCTTCCGTCCTCGTTCTCCCGGACGTAGGAGTAGGAACTTATGAAGCGCAGGCTGCCGTCTACGAGCTCCACGGCGTGGCTCATTATTATGTCCTCGGGCAGCTCGACCTCCTCATAGACATAGCGCGCCTCGGGCGCGGCGGAGGCGGAGACCCCCTCCGTCCCTGGCCCGGGCAGCCCGCTCACCGACGGCGGCTGCGCCGCCCCGCAGGCCGTCAGCAGGAGAAGTGCCAGGCCCAGCGCGAAAATGCGGATGGTTTTCCTCATTTTTGTCGCTCCTTCCTGTTTTTTCTCCAGCGTATACCACGGTTGTATCCGATCTGCATCAAAGTTGCATCGCAATTGTAAAAAATAAGGCCCCGGCCGAAAATGGCCGGGGCATTGTTTGATGTTTGCCGTGTCCGGGGCTCAGTTGTTGGCCTCGGCCTTGGTTTCGCAGTAGATGCAGCGGTAGGTGTGGGTCTCGGGGCTGGTGAGGCGGAAGATCTGGGGCAGGTCGGGTTCCACGCTGGTGATGCAGCGGGGGTTCTTGCAGCGCAGGACGTTCACTATCTTCTCCGGCATGGTGAGCTTGCGCTTTTCAAAGAGGCGGCCGTCCTTGATGACGTTTATCGTCGCGCCGGGGTCGACGTAGCCGATGACCGTGAGGTCGATGTCCGTCATGGAGTCGATCTTAATGATGTCCTTGCGGCCCATCAGCCCGCTCGGCGCGTTCTTGATGATGGCCACGGTGCAGTCGAGCTTGTCGAGGTTCAGCAGCCGGTAGAGCTCCATCGCGCCGCCGGCGTGGATGTGGTCGATAACTATGCCGTTCTTGATGGAATCTATATTCATGTCACGCCTCCAGCAGCTTCAGAATCAGCGCCATACGGACGTACTTGCCGCAGAGCGCCTGGCGGAAATAGCAGGCACGGGGATCGTCGTCTATCGCGGTGGAGATCTCGTTCACCCTCGGCAGCGGGTGGAGTATGCGCAGGTCCTTCTTCGCGCCGGCGAGCTTCTCCGGGGTGAGGATATAGCTGTCCTTCAGGCGGAGGTAGTCCTCCTCGTTGAAGAAGCGCTCGCGCTGCACGCGGGTCATGTAGAGGATGTCGAGCTCGGGCATGACGGCGGCGAGGTCGGTCTCCTGGGAGTACTGCAGGCCCTTGGCCTGGAGCACGTCCTTCTTGATGTAGCTGGGCAGCTTGAGCTCCTCGGGGGAGATGAGCACGAACTTGACGCCCGTGCTGCGGGAGAGCGCCTCGATGAGCGAGTGCACCGTGCGGCCGAACTTGAGGTCGCCGCACAGGCCGATGGTGAAGTTGTCGAGGCTGCCGCGCTCGCGGCGGATGGTCAAGAGGTCGGTGAGCGTCTGGGTCGGGTGGTTGTGGCCGCCGTCGCCCGCGTTGATGATGGGCACCGTCGAGTGCATGGCCGCTACCATGGGCGCGCCCTCCTTGGGGTGGCGCATGGCGATGATGTCGGCGTAGCAGCCGACGACGCGGATGGTGTCCGCCACGCTCTCGCCCTTCGCGGCGGAGGAGCTGCTAGCCTCGGAGAAGCCGAGCACGCTGCCGCCGAGCTCGAGCATCGCGGCCTCGAAGCTGAGCCTCGTCCTCGTGGAGGGCTCGAAGAAGAGCGTCGCGAGCTTTTTATACTTGCACCTCTCGCGGTAGTCCTCCGGGTGGGCGATTATCTCGTCCGCCTGGTCGAGCAGCCCGGTTATCTCCTCGGTGCTGAGGTCGAGTATGTCTATAAGGTGTCTCATTTTTTGCCTCCCATCCAGCTCTCGTCCGAGGGGTTCGCGCGGAAGGCCATGAGTCCCGGCACGGTGTGCGCGGGGATATAGCCCTCGGCCTCGGCGACGGCGACTATCTCGTCAAAATCCGTGAGGCTCACGGTGCGGACATTCGCCTCGGCGAGGCGCTGCTTGCCCTTTTCCATGCCGTAGGTGAAGATGGACACGGCGCCGAGCACCTCGGCCCCGGCCTCGCGCAGGGCCTCTACCGTCTCGATGAGGCTGCCGCCGGTGGAGATGAGGTCCTCGATGACTACGACCTTTTCGCCCTCGGTGAGCTTGCCCTCGATGCGGTTCTGCCTGCCGTGGTCCTTCGCGCCGGAGCGGACGTAGCCCATGGGCAGGCCCATGAGGTGCGCCGCTATGGCGGCGTGGGCGATGCCCGCCGTGGCCGTACCCATGAGCGCCTCGGCCTCGGGGAACTCGCGCCTCACCGTCTCGGCGATGGCGGCCTCCACCTCGTTGCGCACGTCGGGCGCGGTGAGGATGAGGCGGTTGTCGCAGTAGATGGGGCTCTTTATGCCGCTGGCCCAGGTGAAGGGCTCCTCCGGGCGCAGAAATACCGCGCCGATGGCGAGCAGGCCGCGCGCCACGCGCTCTTTGATGTCGTTCATGCCCTGGCACCTCCCATGAATTCATTGACGCAGCGCCGCCACGCCGCGACGGGGTCCTCCGCCCCGGTGATGGGCCGGCCCACGACGATGTAGTCGGAGCCGAGCTCGCCCGCGCGCTCCGGCGTAGTGACGCGGACCTGATCGCCGTGGTCGCCGCCGGCAAAGCGCACGCCCGGCGTGACGGTCAGGAAGGAGGCGCCGCAGCGCTCGTGCACCGCGCCCGCCTCGAGCGGGGAGCAGACCACGCCGTCGAGCCCGGAGCGCATCGCGTTCTCCGCGTACTCGAGGCAGACCTCGGCGAGGGGCTTATCGATGAGCAGCTCGCGGTGCATCCGCTCCTCGCTGGTGGAGGTGAGCTGCGTCACGGCGATGAGCAATGGCCGCTTTCCGTCCGGGCCGGTCAGGCCCTCGAGCGCCGCGGTCATCATCTCCGCCGTGCCGAAGGCGTGCAGGTTTATCATGTCCGCGCCCGTGCCGCGCAATACGGCCATCGCGCGCTTGACCGTGTTCGGGATGTCGCAGAGCTTGAGGTCGAGGAAGATGTTGTGGCCCCGGGCCTTTATCTCCCTCACTATGTCCGGCCCCTCGGCGTAGAAGAGCTCCATGCCGATCTTCACATACGGCCTCTCGTCGCCGAAGCGGTCGAGAAAGGCCAGCGTGCGCTCCCTGGTCGGGAAGTCGCAGGCGATTATTACGTCCTTAGCCATTGTGTGCTCCTCCTGTAATATCTTGAAGATTGTCGATTCCGTATTTTTTCATCGCCGCGGGCAGGGCGGCGATGATGTCCCGCGCGGCATAGGGGTCCGCGAGGTTCGCGGCGCCGATGCCGACGGCCGCAGCGCCCGCGAGCAGCATCTCGATGATGTCCTCTGCCGAGCTCACTCCGCCCATGCCGACGATGGGTATGCTCACGGCCTCATACACCTGCCAGACCATGCGCAGCGCCACCGGGAATACCGCGGGGCCCGAGAGCCCGCCCGTGACGTTCCGCAGTATGGGCCGCCGCGACGCCGGATCTATCCGCATCGCGAGCAGGGTGTTGATGAGCGAGAGGCCGTCCGCGCCCGCGTTTTCGCAGGCGGCGGCTATGGAGACGATGTCCGTGACGTTCGGCGTGAGTTTGACGATGACGGGCTTTGCCACCGCGGCCTTGACCTCTCGCGTGACCTCGGCCGCGCCCTCGCAGGTGGTGCCGAAGCCCATGCCGCCGCCGTGGACGTTGGGGCAGCTGATGTTTATCTCGAGCCAGCCGACCTCGGGGCAGCGGTCGAGCTTTGCGGCGACCTCGACGTACTCGTCCACGGAAAAGCCGCAGACGTTGGCCATGACCGGCTTGTGAAAGACCTCCCGCAGACGGGGCAGCTCGCGGGCGATGACGGCGTCCACGCCGGGGTTTTGCAGGCCCACGGAGTTGAGCATGCCGCCCGCCGCCTCCGCTATGCGCGGCCCGGGGTTGCCGAAGCGCGGCTCTCTGGTCGTGCCCTTGAATGAGAAGGTACCTAAGCAATTTATGTCGTAGAGCGCTGCGAACTCCGCGCCGTAGCCGAAGGTGCCGGAGGCGGGGATGACGGGGTTCGCCAGCTCAATGCCGCAGAGCTTCACAGTCGTATTCACCAGCGCACCTCCCCGGAGGCGAACACCGGCCCGTCCTTGCAGACGCGCCTGGGGCCGTTCGCCGTCTCTATCGTGCAGCCCATGCAGGCGCCGAAGCCGCAGCCCATCCTCGCCTCGAGCGAGAACTGCGCGGGCACCCGGCTCTGCTCGTCTATTGCCCGGAGCATCGGCAGCGGCCCGCAGGCGCAGACGGCGCTGTATCCCTCGCCCAGCGCCTTGGTCACGAGGCCGCGCTCGCCGTGGGAGCCGTCCGCCGTGAACACGCGCACCTCGCCGCAGACCTCGCGGAACTCGCGCTCGAAGAACACCTCCTCGGCCGAGCCGAAGCCGAGCGCCGCCGCGGGCCTTGCGCCGAGCTTGGCAAGCTCCCGCGCGAGGTAGAGCATCGGCGGCACGCCGCTGCCCCCGCCGAGCAGGAGGGGCGCCTCGCCGCACTTCGTGAGGTCAAAGCCGTTGCCGAGCCCGGTCAGCAGCTCGAGCTCCGCGCCGGGCTCGAGGCTGAGCAGCTTCTCCGTGCCCCGGCCCGCGAGCTTGACGACGATGGTCAGCTCATCCCCCTCGCAGCCGCAGACGGAGAAGGGCCGCCTCAGGAAGAAGCCGGGCACCGCCGCCTCGACGAACCTTCCCGGCCCGCCCGCGCCCTCTGTGTCGCCGCGCAGACGCATCACGCGCACGCCCGGCGCGGCGAACTCGGCCTCCGCAAGCTGGAACATCACCTTTTTCAAGCGCGCCACACCTCCCGGCCCTTGCAGATATTGAGTACGCAGCGGCCTCGCACCTCCCGGCCCTCGAAGGGCGTGGCTTTGCCCTTCGAGGCGAAGGCGGCGGGGTCTATCGTATAGCTGGTCTTGGTGTCGAACACGGCAAGGCTCGCAGCCCTCCCGACCTCTATGCCGCTCTCGATGCCGAAGCGGCGGGCCGGGGCCGTGCTCATGAGCTCGATGAGCCGCTCGCGGCTGAGTATCCCGGGCTCGACGAGACCCGTCCAGAGCACGGGAAAGGCCGTCTCAAGGCCCGTGATGCCGAAGGCGCTGCCCTCGAGCCCGCGCGACTTCTCCTCCGCCGAGTGCGGGGCGTGGTCGGTGGCTATCATGTCTATCGTCCCGTCGAGCAGCGCGTCGATGAGCGCGCGGCGGTCGGCCTCGCCTCGGAGCGGCGGGTTCATCTTGAAGCGCCCGTCCTCCTTGAGGTCGGCATCCGAGAGCAGCAGGTAGTGCGGTCCGGTCTCGCAGCTGATGTCGAGGCCCTCGGCCTTCGCGCGGCGGATGACCTCCGCGCTCTCCCTTGTCGAGATGTGGCAGACGTGGTAGGCGCAGCCGGTCTCGCGCACGAGCCCGGCGTCCCGCGCGATGGGGCCCCACTCAGACTCGGAGCAGATGCCGCGGTGCCCGTGGGAGCGGACGTAGTCCCCGTCGTGGATGTAGCCGCCGCGCAGGAGGGAGTTGTCCTCGCAGTGGGCGGCGATGGGCTTGCCGAGCCGCTTTGCCTCTAGCATGGCCGCGCGCATCAGCTCCGGCGACTGCACGCCGTGCCCGTCGTCCGAAAAGCCGCAGACGTGAGGGGCCATCGCCGCCATGTCCGCGAGCTCCGCGCCGCGCTCCCCGCGCGTTATCGCGCCGTAGGGCAGCACGTCTATGACGGCGTCGCGCTCTATTATGTCCAGCTCCTGCGCGAGCGTCGCCGCGTCCTCCGGCACGGGGCTGAGGTTCGGCATGGCGCAGACGGCGGCGTAACCGCTCCGCGCCGCGGCCCCGGTGCCGGAGGCTATCGTCTCCTTATAAGAAAAACCCGGCTCTCGAAGATGTACATGCACATCAACAAGACCGGGAACAACGAGATAATTATCAAAATTATAAACACTTACGCCCTCACCGGGGACGATACCGGGCTGGATACGGGTGACGATGCCGTCCAGAACCTCGACGTCGGCGGAAACAAAGACCCCCTGACGAAAGACCTCGCAGCCCTTTATCACGATGCCGCCCACCAGAAGACCCCCCTTTCGGACACGCTAAGAGCCCGCCGAGAGCGCGGGCTCAAACTTTTTGATTATCTTACGCCAAAGCTGAAATTTTGTCAACGCCCAAAGCCCAAAATCGCCCCTTCGCGCAGTATTCCGGCCATTTTCGCGCCATTCCCGGCAGTTTGTACAAAAAAGGCGCCGCCACATGTGCGGCGGCGCCTTTGCTGTGACGCTCAGAGCTCCATAAAGCGCTCCTCGCTCCGGCCGAGCTTGGCGTAGAGCAGCAGGCAGGCGACGAGCAGCAGCGCGGCGCAGATGCCGAGGTAGGCGGTCATGCCGACGACGTCGCTGAGCAGAAACACATAGAGCAGCGTCGGCGCGGCCAGGATGCCCCAGGACGAGAACAGGCAGACGACGACGCTCATGCTGTTCTTGACGACGTTGACCTCGTTTATATAGTCGAACTTGGGGAAGCGGAGGTTTATCACCACGCCGTAGAGCGAGATGAACACCGCCACGAGCGCCGGTATGAGCACGACGAGCAGCCGCTCAAGAGCCGTGAAGGGCAGGGCTATCGCCACGCAGACGGAGGCTATGACCGTCGCGGGCAGGGCGATGACCACGTTGAGCAGCACCTTCGACATGAGTATGGTCCGCACGGGCACGGGGATGGTCTTGGGTATCCACAGGCTCTTGCCCTCCAGGGAGATGGTGGCGGCGGAGATATAGTCCATCGCGCCCATGAAGGAGAGGGCCAGCACGGCGATGCCAGCGAGCATGCCGCCGGGGAGCAGGCCGAGCGTGGCCATGAGCCGGTCGCGGTAGATTATGGCCGCGACGCCCATGACGATGAGGAACACGCTGCCGAGGGCGGAGTTCAAGATTATCATGCTGTTGGAGGCAAAGCGCCGCAGCTCCTTGCCCAGCAGGGCGGACATCGCGCCCGCGGCCTTGAGCCGGGTGCGGCGGTACTTGATGCGCACGGAGGCCCGGCGGGCCGTCACGCTGGAGAAGAAGCGCGAGAGCAGGGCGCAGACGATGACGAAGGGCACCACACAGCAGGCGGCAAAGCCGAGCAGCATGGTAAAGTTCCCCTCCGCCGCCGCCACGCCTAGCGCATAGGCGGGGAAGGCGTAGGCCTCGACGGAGCCCGCGAGCTGCGCGCTGCTCTCGAGCAGGGCGGTGAGGTAGTTTTGCAGGTTCATCGCGGCGTACATGTACGCGCCGAGGAAGGCGAGGGAGAGCATGAGCGTGATGACGGTCTTGTGCCGCATCCTCGCGGAGATGAGCGCCAGCACCCAGGCAAAGAGGCAGGTGAAGCTCAAAATCAGGAAGGGCAGCAGCAGGCAGACGAGCACGAAGCACACGACCCCAGCCGCCGTCACGGGCAGCTGCATGCACCAGACCACGCCCGCGGGGATGAACACCACCAGCTCAAAGGCGTAGTTCACCAGCAGCAGCGCAGCCATGCGCGAGCCGAGGATGTACGCCGGGGGGATGGGCATGGAGAGCAGCAGCTCGTTGTCTTTGGCGTTGAAGAGCTGCTGTTGGGCCATGAACACGCTGCCGATGAAGCAGAGCGCGGCGGCGACGATGCCCGCGAGAGCGAAGTAGAACCACTGTATCCCCAGCGCGGCCAGCGGCTGGGCGAGGGCGTAGAACATGCCGCCGAACATGAAGAAGAAGCAGCCGATGATGTAGATGAAGAGTATCGCGACGAGCACGGCCCTGCCCGTGCTCTTCTTTTTAGAGCCCGTGGAGCTGCGCGTGAGCGCGGCCCAGAGAGAGGCAAACTGCGTCCTGAGAAGTGCACGGAACATGGCTCACTCCTCCTCCAGCTCGAGGAAGACCTCCTCGAGAGAGTCGTTGCCGCGGACGGCCTCCATCGTGCCGGAGACCACCAGCTTGCCGCCCTTGATGATGGCCACCATGTCGCAGAGCTTCTCGGCGACCTCGAGGACGTGGGTGGAGAAGAAGATGGCTCCGCCTCGGTCGCAGTGCTCGCGCATGAGGGTCTTGAGCTTGTGCGAGGCGATGGGGTCGAGGCCGACGAAGGGTTCGTCCATGATGATGAGCTTCGGCTCGTGGATGAGCGCGGAGATGATGGCCAGCTTCTGCTTCATGCCGTGGGAGTAGGCGGAGATGGGCTGGGCAAGGTCGTCCGTGAGCTCGAACTCGTCGGCATAGCGGTGGATGCGCTCGTCGCGCGCCCCGGCGCTCACGCCGTAGACGTCGGCGATGAAGTTGAGGTACCTTATGCCGGAGAGGAAGTCGTAGAGGTCCGGGTTGTCGGGGATGTAGGCCATCTCGCGCTTGCACTCGAGGGCCTGGGTCTTTATGCTCTTGCCGTTGATGTAGATCTCACCGGAGTCAAACTTGAGTATGCCGCAGCAGGCCTTGATGGTGGTGGTCTTGCCCGCGCCGTTGTGGCCTATGAAGCCGTAGATCTCGCCGGGCTTTATGTGCAGCGAGAGGTCGTCCACGGCCTTTTTCCCGCCGTAGGTCTTGGTGAGGTGTTCGATCCTGAGCATATTGGTGCCTCCTTATATATCTGCGCAGCCGCGCAAGATGATCCAAAATACATTGTCGGACTAAGATTTCAACGCCGCTTCAATCTCGGCGTAGAACTCCTCCGTCTCCGCCTCGCTCATCAGGTTGAATATGCGCGTGAGCCCCTCGTCTGTCAGCACGGCGATGTAGCAGTCCTGCTGTGGGTCGAGGGAGATGCGCACGTTCTCGTAGCCCTCGACGTCGAAGCGGCCCTCGCAGAGCGTGTCCATGCCCGTGCCCGCGACGCGCCTGGAGCTCGGCAGGTCGTCGAGCAGCTCCAGGGAGCTTATGTCGCCGAGGGGGATCTCATACTTCTCCGTGAGGTGCTCGAAGTACAGCACCCCGTCCTCTATCCTCGCCTCGCGCGGCGTGAAGTCCATGACAATGAACCAGCCGGACATGGCAGGCAGGAGCAGGAACAGCAGCGCCGCGCAAATGCCCATGACTATCTTCCCCGCGGGCCGCGCCATGTTCAGTCCCATGCCCATGCCCGTGCGGTCGTTTATCATCGTGCGCCGGTCGTTGGGGTTGTAGTAGAAGAGGCCCCAGACCCAGTACTGGTCCTCGTCCACATAGTCGCGCGCCCCGCTCTCTCGCGGGAGCCGCTCCTGCGCCCGCCGCACGGCGAATTCGGCCCTGAGGCAGACGTAGAGCAGCGCAAAGGTGTAGACCAGGGTCGCGATCATGAACACCAGGCCGTTATCAATGAAGAACCAGAGCGTCACAGCCAGCAGCGCCGAGAGCCAGGCCATGGCTATCCAGACCTTGCCCCAGTTGTAGCGCCGTACGCGGGTCAGCGCGGCGTTCACGCCGCTGTCGGAGTTCACCACGTCGGCCCTCTGCCGGAAGATGAGCGGATAAAAGACCAGGCTCAGCGCGCAGCAGAGCGCAAAGGTGCCGGCCATCACCAGCCCGGCCCAGCGCTCGCCGACGTTTTCCGAGGTGAGCGCCAACACGCAGGGGATGAGCGAGACTATGAGCGGCGGGATGAAGAGCCAGCGCGAGAGCGGCTTGCCCAGCTCCTCCGGCTTTGCGCCGATGTCCACCACCACCGCGCCGGAGTAGGGCGTCACCCAGCCCTCCTGCGCCTTGAGCGCGCGCAGGCGGACGTTGAAGCGCGCAAAGACCACGAAAAACATCACGAGCGCGACGAGGACCCAGAAAAACAGCCAGGCCAGGGCGAGCGAGGTGCGCTTGATGACAAAGGCCGGGACTATCGCCGCCGTGAGGATGAAAAACCATAGCCAGATCCGCCTCTTGTAGTCGCGGCAGATGCCCTGCACCCGAGGGTCGTGCTGGGCCGTAAGCGGCAGGGTGCAGCCTATGACGATGTTCTTCTTCGGCTTAGCCTCGTTGGCCATGACCGCGGCCATGATGGGCAGCACGGGGTAGAAGCAGAGCACAAGTAAGATGATCGCGACGAGATCGCTCATTTTTCACCGCCTCCTTCACGGTAGAGTTCGCGGCAGAGTGTGAGAAAATCGTCCTCGGAGATGCCGGAGAGCCTCGCCTCGGCGGCGATGAGCCGCAGCCCCTCGCGCGAGTGCGCCCCGAGCTCCCCGCTCTCCGGGGAGCCGGTCACGACCGTCCCGCCCCGGCGGTCGGTCGTGATGAAGCCTTCCTGCTTCAGGAGGGAATAGGCCTTGCTGACCGTCATCATGTTGACGCCGGACTGCTCCGCAAGCGCGCGGATGGCGGGCAGCTTCTCCCCCGGGGAGAGCTCTCCCGAGGCGATGCCGACCACTATCTGGTCGCGTATCTGCCTGTAAATCGGCACCTGCGAGGAAAAATCCAGCCTGAGCAGCAAGTCCGTTCACCTCCTTTTGTATTAGTCATTATAATACAAACAATGCACAGTGTCAATGCCGCAAAAAGAGGTTGACAAATGTATACCTGCGTGTTATTTTCAAGGTAGACAATCGTTTACCTTGGAGGTCATCAATATGGAGCATCTTTCAAACGGGGAATGGACGCTGATGAACGCGCTGTGGGAGCGCCAGCCCGCGACGGTGGCGCAGCTCGTGCACGCGCTCGCGCCGGAGACGGGCTGGAGCAAGCACACGGTGATGACCATGCTCTCCCGCCTGGAGCAGAAGGGCGCGGTGAGCTGCACCCAGGGCGAGCGGGCGAGGGAGTACAGTGCCCTGCTCGCGCGGGACAAGGCCGCGGCGTGGGAGACGGACAGCTTTCTTGCAAAGGTCTACGGCGGCAGCCTGGGCCTCATGGTGAACTCCATGCTCCGCGCGCACTCGCTCTCGGACGAGGAGGTCGAGGAGCTGCGCGCCCTGCTGGGCTCTGCGGAAGGGGGCGGGGGCAAGTGACAGGCGTGCTTATCGGCTCGTCGCTGCTCATAGTCCTCGTGGCCGCGCTGAGAACGCTGCTGCGCGGAAAGGTGAGCGCGCGGCTCATATACGCGCTCTGGGGCGTCGTGCTGCTGCGGCTGCTCGTGCCCTTCTCGCTGGAGCTGGACCTGCCCAGCGCCGAGGGCGCGGCCCGGACGGTCTACGGGCGCACGGAGCTCTCGGAGGCGATGCTGCCCTACGACAGCGTCTCCGCGCCCTACGCCGCGGGCTACAGCCGCAGCGTCCTGCCCGAGGACGACCCCATCCAGCCCTATCTGGACGCGGGGGAGGCCGCACCTGAATACCGCGTGGAGCTGCGGGGCGAGGGCACGCCCGAGGCCGAGACCAGGTTCGTGTTCCTGCGGCCCTGGGCGGAGGTGCTCTCGGGCTATTTGAGGCCGGTCTGGCTCGTCGGCACCTTCGCGGCGCTGGCGCTGCTGGCGTATACCAACCTGAGCTTCTGGGCCAAGCTCCGGCGGACGCGCCGCCCCATCGGCGTCTCCGACTGCGGGCTCACGGCCTATGAGACGGACGCGATAGCCTCGCCCTGCCTCTTCGGGCTGTTCCGCCCCGCCATATATGTCCGAGCGGAGGACGCGGCGCGGCTCCGGCACGTCCTGGCGCACGAGGACTGCCACTTCCGGCACCTGGACCACATCTGGGCGCTGCTGAGGGCGGTCTGCCTCGCCGTCTACTGGTGGGACCCGCTGGTATGGCTGGCCGCGGCGCTCTCCCGCACGGACTGCGAGCTCGCCTGTGACGAGGCCGCGCTCTCACGCCTCGGCGAGGCCGAGCGCATCCCCTACGGAGAGACGCTGATCACCATGGCCGCCAAACCGAGACCGGGCGAGCTCCTGCGCGCCAGCAGCCCCATAGGCTCCGGCAAGCGCGAGCTCAAGGCCCGCATCCTGGCCATCGCCCGCCGCGGCAAGCGCCTCGTCGTCCCCGCCGTCCTGGCCGTGTGCCTCTGCCTCTTCTGCGCCGCCTGCGCCTTCACCGGGGCGGAAAACACGGCGGCGGGCGAGGACGCTCCCGCCGTTTCCGACGGTATAGGCGATGTGAGCACCCTGCCCGCAGAGGCGGGCGGAGACGCTGCGGCAGAGGCAGGGGTGGACAAATTCACCGTCCTGCTTGCCGGAATAGACGACTTCGGCGAGGCGGACGCCATAATGGTCGGGCTGCTCGACGGTGAGGCGGGCACGCTGAACATGGTCAGCATACCTCGCGACACGCTGGTGAACGCGTCGGGGGAGAGCAAGCGGCTGCGCCTTGTGTATAATGAAGGCGGCGCCGAGGCCCTGCGGCAGGCCGTCGCGGGGCTGCTCGGCTTTGAGCCCGACTGCTGCATAGCGGCCGGAATGGGTGCGCTTGCAGAGCTCGTGGACACCGTGGGTGGTGTGGAGTTCAACGTACCTGTGGACATGAAATACTCCGACCCCTCACGCGGGCTGTACATAGACCTCGAGGCAGGGCTGCAGCGCCTTGACGGCGAGCAGACCCTGGACGTACTGCGCTACCAGTCTGGCTACGATTCCGGAGACTTCGGGCGAATTGAGACCCAGCAGGCACTGCTCGAGGCCATCGCGGAGCAGTTTTTGAGTCTTGGGAGCATTCCGCATATCGCCGAGGCCGCCGAGATACTAAGCGGCAGCATGACGACGGATCTGAGCACAGAGGCCGCGATAGCTCTGGCAGGACAGCTGCTGGGGTGCAAGGATGTGAGCTTTTCCACCATGCCGGTGCTTTCCTCCGATAACGGGCCGGGAGTCCGCGTTGACGTCCCCGCCTGGCTCGAGCTGGTGAACGAGCGCCTCAACTCCGCGGACAGCCCGGTGACGGAGGCCGACCTGGCATCTACTGACGCCGCCTGATGCGGGCTTGAAAGAGAGCGGAGCAGATGGTACAATTCTGGCAAAGGAGATGATCGCTTTGCTGGAATACAAATTCGACACGCAGCTACTCATAGAGGGCGAGGGACTGGACGAGGACGCGATCCACGATATCGTGGTCGAAAACATGGAGCTGCAGACCGAGGGCCTGCACGGATAAGGGGGGGTGGCTGATGCGCAGGCTGACGATACTGCTGCTGTCCCTGACGCTGCTCCTCGCCCTCCCGGGCTGCTCCGCGCGGGAGCAGAGCATATATGAACAGGACTATGACTACCTGTGGTATCTGCTGGAAAACGAGTACCCTCACTACTACGTTGCCGAGCGGCTGCGGGATCGCGACCTGGACGAGATAAAGGCGCAATACGCCGCGCTGCTGCCGGAGGTGGAGACGACGCAGGAGTTCTACGAGCTCATCATTGCGCCCTGCCTGAGTGACATCGGCTACGTTGGGCATCTGGGCGTGCTGTATTACGACGAATACCAGCTCCGCCTGTACAGCGCCGAGAATCACTCCCAGCCCTACCACACATTCCTGCTTGACACACTCACAGCGCCTGCCGTGAGGGAATTTTACGAGCAGATGAAGGTTACTGCCGGGACCGGGGATGTTTCCGGCGCAGAGACGGATACCGCCAACCTAGAGTTTGACTATTATCCCGAACAAAAGGCCGCCTACGTCAAAGTCCGCATGATGCTCAGCGACGAGGAGCCCGATGGGGAGCTGCTCCGCGCCTTCTTCATGGACATCGAGGAGCAGGGCTATGAGCACTGCATCATAGACATCAGGGAAAACCCCGGAGGCTCGGACTGGTACTGGAAACAGAACCTGGTCAGGCCCAACATCACCGAGGACACATACAGCACCTTTTATGCGCTTTTCAGCGGGGAATACAGCCACGAATATGTCGACCTGCTGTTTGACACATATCCGCTCGAGGAACTGCCCGTCGAGACCATGCCGGAGCTCAGCGAGGACGATTTGAGCATCGCCACAGGCTGTGCGCGATTCGACATAGGCGTGTCCGCACAGGAAGGGGCGGAGCCGCTGTTCACGGGAAAGTTCTGGCTGCTTGTGGGTCCAAGGGTGTATTCAGCCAGCGAGATGTTCGCGGTGTTTGCAAAATACACAGGTTTTGCTACCCTTGTAGGCGAACGTACGGGCGGAGACGGCATAGGCATGTCGCCGCTGGTACGCGCCCTGCCCAACACGGGCATCTGTCTGAAATACACGGCGATGCTCGGCCTCAATCCCGACGGCACGGCCAACTCCGAGGTCGGAACAACGCCCGACTACGAGTGCCATCCGGCGATCACACTGCTGAAGTGCCTGGACCTCATAGAAGAGGGCGCGTAAAAAAACAGCCGGTCAAACGACCGGCTGTTTTGCTCTATATATTGCCTTACTTCACGAGCTTGGCGACCTCGGCGGCGAGGTCGTCCTGGCGCTTTTCGATGCCCTCGCCCTTCTCGAAGCGGGTGTAGCAGTTCACCTTGATGGTGGTGCCGAGCTGCTTCGCGACGGCGGCGACGTGATCCTCGACGGAGACCTTGTCGTCCTTGACGAACGGCTGCTGCATGAGGCAGATCTCCTTGTAGTACTTGGCAAGGCCGCCCATGACGATCTTCTCGATGATGGCGTCGGGCTTGGAGGCGTTCTTCGGGTCCTCCTTGGCCTGGGCCAGACGGACGCGCTTCTCGTTCTCGATGAACTCCTCGCTGACCTCGCTCTTATCCAGGAACTGCGGGTTCAGGGCCGCGACCTGCATGGCGAGATCCTTGCCCAGCTCCTCAACGGCGGGGTTCTTCTCAAAGCCGGCGCCGACCTCGAGGTTCATGAGGACAGCGATGCGGCCGCCCATGTGGACGTAGGCGATGCTGGTGCCCTTGTCGTAGCGGGCGAAGCGGCGGACCTTGATGTTCTCGCCGATGACGAGGACCTTGTCGTTCTGCTCCTCGAGCACGGTCTTGTCGGTGCCGGGGTACTTGCAGGCGAACAGGGCGTCCAGATCGGCCGGGGCGTCCTTGGCGACGACCTTGGCGACGTTGTGGACATAGTCGACGAAGAGGTCGTTCTTGGCGACGAAGTCGCTCTCGGCGTTGACCTCAACGATGGAGCCGACGCCGCAGTCGGGGCAGACCCAGGCGTAAGCCATGCCCTCGGCGGCTATGCGGCCGGCCTTCTTCTGCGCGGCGGCGAGGCCCTTCTCGCGCAGCCACTCTATGGCCTTGTCGATGTTGCCGTCGGACTCGGCGAGGGCCTTCTTGCAGTCCATCATGCCGACACCGGTCATCTCACGCAGGTTCTTTACGTCAGCTGCTGTGAATCCCATGTATTATCATCCTTCCGTAAAATTTGAAAAAGGGGGGTAATATCTAAAGTGCCAGACCGGCCGATCACTCGGCGGCCTCGTCGCTCTCCTCGACCTTGGCGGCCTCTTCGGCGGCGTTGTCGGCGCCCTGGCGGCCTTCCTGCACGGCGTTGGCCATGGTGGCGCTGATGAGCTTTATCGCGCGGATGGCGTCGTCGTTGGCGGGGATGACGTAGTCGACCTCATCGGGGTCGCAGTTGGTGTCGACGATGGCGACGATGGGGATGTGCAGCTTGCGGGCCTCGGCGATGGCGTTGTGCTCCTTGCGGGAGTCGATGACGAACAGAGCGCCGGGGAGCTTCTTCATCTCCTTGACGCCGCCGAGATACTTCTCGAGCTTGGCCATCTCGCCCATGAGCTTCATGACTTCCTTCTTGGGCAGCATGTCGAAGGTGCCGTCTTCCTGCATCTTCTTGAGCTGGGCCAGGCGGTCGATACGGGTGCGCATGGTCTTGAAGTTGGTCAGCATGCCGCCGAGCCAGCGGGCGTTGACGTAGTACTGGCCGACGCGCTCAGCCTCTTCCTTGACGGCCTCGGCAGCCTGCTTCTTGGTGCCGACGAAAAGGATGTTCTGGCCGTTGGCGGCGAGGTCGCGCACGAAGTTGTACGCCTCCTCAAGCTTCTTGACGGTCTTCTGCAGGTCGATGATGTAGATGCCGTTACGCTCCATATAGATGTACTCGGCCATCTTGGGGTTCCACCTGCGGGTCTGGTGGCCGAAGTGCACACCGGCCTCCAGCAGCTGCTTCATGGATACTACTGCCATTGTTTGTTTCCTCCTTTATTTTGTTATTACCTCCGGCGGGGCTCATCTCCCCACGGCCCAACCTCACGGTCACCGGGCCGGGAATCCCCCCATCCGTGCGTAATGCCGATACATTATAGCAAAAGCCCCCAGGCTTTGCAAGGTATTTTTTGCAGTTTTCGGCTTATTTATAATGAATATCGCGCGCAACCGGGGTCGGTGTGTCTACATCCGACGGCTTTCCCTCATCAGAACGGCGGAGCAGGGTCAGCTCCGGCTCAGGCTGGCTGATAAAAAGCTCCTCGCATTCACGTTGGGCTTCCAAAAGGATATTGACCGCTTTCTCACTTGCACGGAACATTTTCAGGTACAGCTCTTTATAATTCGGCATTTTCTCACCTCTCGGGCATAGCTTAGAACAATATGTTCAAAATGTCAATAGAACATATTGTTCTAAGCTATACTCTCGTTGGTGATGCAGATGGAGCGCTACAAGCGGATACGCGATCTCCGGGAGGACCGGGATCTGACGCAGGCCCAGGTGGGCGCGGCGATAAACGTGCCGCAGCGGACGTACGCCTATTACGAGAGCGGTCAGCGGATGATACCGCCGCATGTGCTCTGCGCGCTGGCGGACTTCTACGGCGTCAGCGTGGACTTTCTGCTAGGCCGCACGGATGAGCGGCAGCCTGAATAAAAACCAAAGCCCCGGTCGAAGGACCGGGGCTTTTGCTTCACTTCAATACAGGAACGGGCGTTTTTCGCGGCGGCGGCGGGAGGGGGACTGCTCGAGGTCGACGAGGATGATGTCGCTGCCGAGCCTGGAGATGCTGCTCCAGGGGATGACGTAGTCGTCCTCGCGGCCGAGCAGGCCCCCGGCGCGGCCCTGGCCGGGGACGATTATGGAGAGGATCTTCCCGTCGCAGGGGTCGTATTCCGCGTCGCAGACATAGCCGAGCCGCTGACCGCTGTGCAGGTCTATGACCTCCTTGCACCTGAGCTCCGAAAACAGACAGGCCATACCTCATCCCTCCTCGCCAGAGCATATGCGCCCCGGCGCCGGAAAATGCGGGCGAGTCGGCGCTCACTGCGCGAAGATGTTCTTTTTTATCTGCGCGATGGCGTTTTTCTCGAGCCTGGAGACCTGGGCTTGGGAGATGTGTATCTCGTCGGCAACTTCCATCTGCGTTTTGCCGTCATAATAGCGCAGGGCGAGGATGCGCTTTTCGCGCTCGCCCAGGGAGGAGATGGCGTCCGAGAGGGCGAGGCGCTCGAGCCAGCTCTCGTCCGTGTCGCGGTCGTCGCGGAGCTGGTCCATGACGCGGACGCTCTCGCCGGCGTCGGAGTAGACCGGCTCGAAGAGCGAGACCGGGTCGGAGATGGCGTCGAGGGAGAAGACGACCTCCTCGCGCTTGATGCCCAGCGCGGCGGCGATCTCCTCGGTGGTGGGCTCGCGGCCGGTCTCGGCGGTGAGCTTCTCGCGGGCCTGGAGGACGCGGTAGGCCGTGTCGCGCATGGAGCGGGAGACGCGCACGGAGCTGTTGTCGCGCAGGTAGCGGCGTATCTCGCCCGCGATCATGGGGACGCCGTAGGTGGAAAACTTCACGTTTTGCGTGGTGTCGAAGTTGTCTATCGCCTTGATGAGGCCGATACAGCCGACCTGGAAGAGGTCGTCCACGTTCTCGCCGCGGCCGGAGAACTTCTGTATGACCGAGAGCACGAGACGCAGGTTGCCGCTTATGAGCTCCTCGCGCGCGGACTTGTCTCCGGCCTTGGCCCGCCTGAGCAGCGCCTGGGCCTCGTCGTTTTTGAGCACCGGCAGCTTGGACGTGTTCACGCCGCATATCTCGACCTTGCCCTGCAAAAACCAAAACCCCTTTTTAGGAAAGTACAGGTAGTCTTTCCCGCAAAGTCGATTTTGATTCAAACGTTGCCGCCGGGGCCGGAAAGGGCTATAATCAAAGACGGCGAAAACACTTCTTCAAAAGGAGATATCAGCATGAGAAAAGCAATGTCCCTCATCCTCGCGGGAGCGCTGTGTTTGACGCTGTGCACGGGCGCGCTGGCGGTATCCGGCTTTTCGGACGTGCCGGAGGGCAAGTGGTACACGGCGGAGATAAGGGAGATGACGGCCGCGGGCTACATCGACGGCTACGAGGACGGGACCTTCCGCCCGGACGGGGATGTGAGCGTGGCGGAGTTCGTGACCATCGTGGCGCGCTGCCTGGGCCTTGAGACCGGGGCGGAGAACAGCCGCTGGGCCGGCCGCCAGATGGCAAACGCCTATGACAAGGGCTGGCTGGACGAGCAGGACGCCAAGCGGACGGAGTTCAGCGAGCCCGTCTCGCGCCAGCTCGCGGCGAAGATACTGGCCTCGGCGCTGGGGCTCGGGCAGGGCGGCAGCGGCGACATCCCGTACAAGGACGCGGCGGACGTGGGCCAGAGCTATGTGGGCTGGGTCGGCGCGGTGTGCGCCGCGGGGCTCATAGAGGGCTTTGAGGACAACACCTTCCGCCCGGGCAAGATACTCAGCCGCGCCGAGGCGGCGACGCTCATTTACCGCGCCTCCAACGCCGGGGACAGGCTGACCGCGGCGCCGGACGGGACGCCCTTTGCCTCGAGCGTGGCGCTCGCGGGCTACGACAACCCGAACTTCCGCGTGACGCTCAGCGGCGGGAAGGCGACGGTGGTCATCGACAAGGCGGAGCTCTGGACGGACTTTGCGGACCCGAACTCCCCGAACGCGGAGGAGGCCGCGGAGGGCCGGCGGCGCGAGAAGGTGAATGCGGCGATGAAGACGGAGCGGACCATCCCGGCGCCCGGCACGGTGACGGCGGTGTACGAGCTGCCCTGCACGAGCTGGTTCCCGGGGACGGACGCGAACGCTGTGATAGGCACGTCGGACGGGCGATGGTACTTCGTGGAGCTGAGCGGCCGGAACAACGACTGCGTGCCCGAGCTGACTGAGCTGACGTCGCTGAGCGGCAAGAGCGTGAGCTCGCTGCGCTGGTGCACGACGAGCAGCGACGATAACGGCGTGCTGTTCAGCGGCCGGGACTATATCGTCGCCGCCCTCGCCGACGGCAGCGAGCTGATAGCCTTCGAGCATTGACAGCCCGCGCTGCGCGAAGCGCAAATGAAAGTTTCGTCCACCTTTTCAAAGGTGGCGGGGTGCAGGGGCGGAGCCCTT
>ENA-OZIL01000290-OZIL01000290.1-human-gut-metagenome-genome-assembly--contig:-NODE-290-length-25438-cov-10.447583_pt1 | contig 25438 bp, 35 predicted proteins | sample MGYA00244057_ERZ653706 | MGnify/ENA primary metagenome ERZ653706 (study PRJEB26926, sample SAMN06165266) | human gut metagenome | biome: ENVO:00009003; feature: ENVO:2100002; material: ENVO:00002003...
GGTCCTGAGGCTGGGCGCCGACGCCGCCGCGCGCTGCGGCGTGGTCCTCTCCACCTGCGACGTTGACGGCGGGGCGGAGCTCTCCGTCCACGGCCGCCAGGCGCACGCCTCCACCCCCTGGGAGGGCACCAACGGCATAACCGCCCTGCTCGCCGTGCTGAGCAGCCTGCCCCTCGCCGACTGCGAGTCCACGCGCACCATCCGCACACTGGCCGAGTGCTTCCCGCACGGCGACTGGCTCGGCGAGACCTGCGGCATTGCGCAGAAGGACGACATCTCCGGAGAGCTCACCATCTCCCTCGACCTGCTGAGCCTCTGCGATACGGCCCTCGACGCCCAGCTCGACAGCCGCGTGCCCATCTGCGCCGACGAGACCAACTGCAAGCAGATCTTTGACGCGCGTCTCAGTTCCCTCGGCTTCAGCGTCGAGTCCGAGATGCACCCGGCCCACCACACCCCCGCCGAGGGCGAGTTTGTCTCCACGCTGCTGCGCTGCTATGAGACCTACTCCGGCCGCAAGGGCGAGTGCGTCGCCACCGGCGGCGGCACCTATGTCCACGAGATCCCCGGCGGCGTGGCCTTCGGCGCGGGCATGCCGGGCTTCGTCTCCAACATGCACGGGGCGAATGAGCGCATAAACATTCGTGATTCACTGGCAGCATGCAAAATATTCGCACTGGCGATAGCCGAGCTGTGCGGAGAATAAGGAGGAAGAAATAATGATAACAAGGTACGAATACAGGCAGATCGAGCGCAAGGACAACTTCAAGGGCGGCGAGGGCTATCTCGTCAACCGCGTCATCCTGCCCGCGGACGGCATGTACGGCAAGGGCCGCATCTTCAACACCGTGACGCTTGAGAAGAACTGCGAAATCGGCTGGCACGTCCACGACGGCGACGGCGAGACCTACCTCGTCATCTCCGGCGAGGGCGAATACAACGACAACGGCACCGTCACCACCGTCCGCGCGGGCGACGTCTGCTTCACGGACAGCGGCGAGGGCCACAGCATGAAGAACCTTCGCGACGAGCCGCTGGTGCTCGTGGCGCTGGTGCTCTATTGCTGATGAACGGGCCGGAAAAGGACCGGCTCGAGGAGAATTTTCTCGAGGTCTACGACAAATTCAAGTTCAGCTTTTACCGCAAGGTGTTCTCCCAGGTGCACGAGCGCGAGGGCTCGCTGACGGCGATGGAGGTCTTCTCCCTCGAGGTCATAAACCAGCTGGGGAAGCCGACCATCGGCAAATTCGCCGAGTTTCTGAACATCTCGCAGTCAAACGCCACCTACAAAGTCGCCAGCCTCATCAGCAAGGGCTATCTGCGCAAGGAGAATTCCGGCCCGGACAAGCGGGAGTATTACCTCGTGCTCTCGGACAAGTACTACGGCTACATCGGCATGATGCGCGACTACGTCTCCACGGTCATGGAGCGCATGCGCCGGCGCTTTCCCGCCGCGGAGCTGGAGCGCGTTGCAGACATGCTCGGCATCATGTCCCGCGAGCTGATGCCCGAGGCCGGGGCTGAAGAATGCTGAATGTCAAGTAATTTTTGCGAAAAAGCTATAAAAAAATATAAAAGATGACAAAGTGCTCAAGATGCCGCTCCGAAAGCTGCTTCAAATAGCTCGGAGGCCGAGGAAAAGCCGAGAATTTCGCGAGGGTAGGTATTTATCCAGCGCTCGACTTCTTTTACCTGTTTCGCCGTCACTTTATCGAAGCTTGTGCCTTTCGGGAAGTGGCGGCGAATCATGCGGTTAATGTTCTCGTTGGTGCCGCGCTCGCAAGCCGTGTACGGATGGCAAAAGTAAACCACTGTGCGTGCAGTCTTTCGGCGTGTGGCACTGCGCTCTATGCCTTCCCAATCCGCGAACTCTGTGCCGTTGTCGCAAGTTATAGACAAAAACGTAGAGCAGAATTTTTCAAAGCCCATGCTCCGCTCAAGTTTATCGAGAGAGCGCACGACTGAGGCCGATTTCCCGTCTGGTATCTTGAGTATAATCTCCGCTCGCGTAGCGCGTTCTGAGAGGACAAGCAGTCTTGCTTTAGAGCCTTTGCAGCCGACGACGGTGTCCATTTCCCAATGCCCCGGTTGGAGCCGGGCGAGGACGTCTTGCGGGCGGCACTCGATGCTGCGCCCGCGAACAGGCGCTTTCTTTTCGCGGACTCTGTCGTATTTGCGCTTGCGCTCGCCGCGCTCCGGGAGGTCTTTGTTGGTGACGCGCGGGAATATGTTTCCGTCCTCGATGTACTTGTATAGCGTGGCATGGCAAAACGTGACACCGAAGTGCGCATACTTCTTTGACCGTAAAAGCGCGCACACCGCCGCCGGCGAATAATGGTCGTCACATATTTTCTGCTCTATGAAGTCCGCTACGGCGTAGTTATGGCCTATTTTCAGCGGCGCACCTTTGGCAGTCGCTTTCAACTCACGTCTGGCCTCGGCCTTTTCCGCACTGTAGCGCGTTTCAAGTGTAAGTTCCGTTGTAAGGTGCTTATACTCGCCTCGCTTGAGTTCACGGTAGACGGTGGATACGTGACAGCCGAGGATCTCCGCAATTTCCCGAGGCCTGTGCTTCGCCCGAAGGAGGGCTTCAATCTTTATGCGGTCTTCTTTGTGGAGCTGCTTATATGCTGCGCGTGCCATGAATTACCCCTCCCGGATATCAAAAAACAGGGGACGGCAGACGCCCCCTGTTTGCTACGAGTTCAAAAAGTCCTCAATGGCTCGTTTTATTATCTGCGCTTGCGGTATACCTTCGGCGGTGCATTTTGCCTTGAACGCCGCCGCCATGTCTTTAGGGACTCGCACCGAAAGCACGTCATAGACTTTCTCGTTATATCTCTGCTTAACCTGAGACGATGTTTTAGTCTTCCTTTTTGTCAGATTCTCTTCCATGCCGGCGCAACCCCCTTACACTTAAAGCGATTGAAACTATGGAAAGTGTTATACTGATTCCGCAGAGAACATAAATTGCAATGTCCATGCTGTTTGACATTGAGCGCTGGTTGTGATAATCTCTATACAGGGGAGGGAGTCCCTCCCCCTTTGAGTCACTCGGATAGCTTTTCGAGCAGTATAAGAATTGCTATCACGAGATTTACGAGAGCGGTTATGAGATTTAAGACTTTTGCGACAAGCTCATTCTCATAGCCGCTCTTCTTTTTTCTTTTGCTCAATGTCTCGACCTCCTTTCTGTATATATTATACCATACTGCTTGCAGTATGTCAATAAGAAAATAAAATCTCGGCGGGAATTTTACCCGCCGAGTTTATTCTATTCCCAAGAGCCAAAGAGCCGAGACGCCGAGCACGCGGGCGAATACCGGTATTTCGTAGTCTGGTATAAACCTCGTGCCTTTCTCGATGCGGCTTATAGAGTCCCGCTCCATAATAACGCCCTCGACTTGTATCCTCGCCGCTAAATCTGCTTGAGTGAGGCGCTTTTTGAGCCTCGCTTCGCGTATTCTATCGCCGCTTATGTTCTTTTTGCCGTAATAGTCGTATATCTTCATTTTCTCGACCTCCCATTCGATGTGCTAAAGCTCAACATTTTTCTTGACAATATCATGCAAATACATGATAATTGTGTTAAAGGTCAGAACGACTGAATAAAGAGAGCGGAGGTCATACTATGAATTGTCCAAATTGCGGCGGCGATAATGTGTCTATATCGCTCGAACAGGTTTCATCAAAGACGAAGAAGAGCGGCGTCGGCTTCGGCGGGCATATGAACAATATGGCGCGTGGGATTACCGCCGTTGCCACTTTCGGCATGAGTAACCTCGTCTGGAAGAAGTCAAAGGGGACGGAGAAGTCTAAAATACAAAGTCAAAAGGTCTGCTTGTGCCAGAATTGCGGCTATAGCTGGATTGTCGAGTGAAGCCGCTCCGAGGTGCATATGAAGAAGCTTAAAACATGGCAGATAGTTTTACTTGTCATTTTCTATCCTGTCGGCTTTTGCGTCCTGATATACCGGCTCTATAAGAAGCACCAGATTAAAGAGCGCGCGAAGCTGCTCCAATCCGAGCGCGAAAAGCAAGCCGCCGAGCGTGAAGAGCAAAGGCGGCGGGAAGCTGCCGAGCGCGCGGAACTGCGTCATCAGCAAGAGGCATACCGCGCCACTGTTAACCGCGAGATATTCCGCGTAGTCGGCGTGACGTTCAAGAATAAGGACGGTCGCGACCGGCAAGCATTGCTGCGCAAGATAAAGCGCGAGCAGCCGCCCGAGGAAGATTTCACACTGCGTGAGTTCGACTACAAGGGCGAGCGTGCCGTTGGCGTATACTTCCGCGGGGAACAGGTAGGCAGTATTGCCCGGGAGGATCTGCACAAGGCACTCGCGCAGATTGACCGCTTCGACAAGGTCGATGTCTACGAGGTGACCGGCGGTTTCGAGCGGGAAGACGGCGAGCGCGCCAACTACGGCCTCGACATAGCCGTGTATTTCAAAAAGGCATAGAACGGCAAAAAGCCGCCCCGGGGGCGGCTTTTTCCTTTAGGCGTGGTCAGTACGAAGGGCATAGACTTTTTTCATTCTTTCGTCCATGTCTCCGTTCCAGCCGTGGTCTTTGTAATTCAAAAACATTTCGTTAAGTATGTGCCGCTCTTGCGGCGTGGCGTAACCCTGAGTGAGCAGCCGCTCCGTTTCCTCGGAGAGCCGGGCGTATGAAAGAAGCCGGATTGTTTCGAGCGCGGCGTCGAGCCGCTTCATTCTTTCCACCATAGCCGCCGCGCGCTCTGCCTCGCGCTTGTCGCGCCGGTTGAAATAACGCTGGATGAAAAATAGCGCGAGGCCTCCAAAGCCCAGCGTCGAGAGCGCGGAAAGCGCGAGTTCCATGTCTTAGCCCTCCTTCGGCTTGTCGTAAGTAAGTGCCTGTGCGCTGTCGCTCACGCCGCTGGTGGTCGGGTCGGTCACTATGCCGAGCAGCGCGAGCACGGCGAAGAGCGCGTTGACCACGTCGAGCAGCTTCTCACCGATGCCGTCGAGCTGCAATTCAAAGCCGAACACGGCGGCTACTACTTGAATGAGCAGAAGCAGCGCAGGGATAAAGCTAATCCAGAAGTTTTTGTTTTTGAGCCTTACAGTCCAGTTAATCATGTCCTCACCCCCTTATTTGCCGAAAGCGCCGGCGCGGTCAAGAATGACGAGGATCCGGAGCATATCATTTGAAATGCTGTAGTCGTTCTCGGCGACGCCCTCGAGATATTTCTTGTCCACGAGCTTATTGAACGTGTCCACGCCCCACGGGGCTTTTTCCTCGATGTCCTCTTTAGTGTGATAAATCACCTTGTTTACCTCCATTTCAGAAATGATACTCGGATAGTCTGTATAACAGGCGTTCAAGTCCACACGGGTTTTAACGCCGGTAACTACGCCGTCGTTGGCGTACTGCCATATGCCGCCACAGGCGGCGGCGGGCGGGTTGCTCAAATCCGGCGCGCGGGAAGGCCACTGTGCGAGCCATATGTCATATTTAGATGCGACGTCCAGGTCAAAATACCGGCTCAAATAATCGGCGTTGGTGTAGAGCATAGGGTAATATCCCGCAGCCTCTATCGTCTCGAGAAACGCCCGCGCGGCGTCACTTGCGAACTGCTTCGTGACGGTGACGCCTTGTTTTGCGAGGTAGTTCACGCTGTCGTACTCGAAGTCGAACGCGACCGGGTAGCTGAGTCGGTAGGGCTTTATCGCCTCGATGCAGTATTCGGCCTCTTTCCGCGCCCGCTCGGCGCTGCGAGCGTAGCTAAACCAGTAGACGCCGAACGGGATGCCGAGCCGGGTACAGGCTTCCACGTTGGCGAGCCAATAGTCGTCGGCCTGTCCTTGCCCCAAGCCCGCGCGTATCATTACGAAGTCCACCTCGCCAGATGCCGCGAGCTTGTCCCAGTTAATTTCACCTTGCCATTCTGAGACGTCTATGCCTCTTTTGTAGTCCATTTAGCAGCCTCCTTTTATTCTTCGATATAGTCGAGTGTGACCGTCTCTTTGCCAGGGAGATGTCTGCACCCGCGGACATGGTAGATGTCGCCGTCGACGAGCACGCCGTCGCCCTCGGCCTCATCGCAGACGAGATACACGCCCGGAGACGCGAGGCGCACCCATAAAAGAGAATCCCTCCGGGCAATTTCGACGCCGTCCTTGTATACGATGTATGAGCCGCTCATTCTACGAGCTTCCACCCGGCGGGGTAAGCGTCCGGCGCCCAAGTGTTCCCGTCAATGAGGCTTTCGTACACGGCACCATTGTATACGACGCGGTCGCCGGTGTTGTAGGCGTCGTGTGCGCCGCTCGGCTGCTGCCATTCGTCATAACCTGTCTCGGGGTCGACTTTGACTTCGTCCCAAAGCGAAGCGGCGGCGGGCGGCGACCATTCGTTTGAAGCCGTGTGCGCATTTACACACTCGTAGAGTTTGCCGCCGTACTGCACGCGGGCGCCGAGGGCATATTCTTCGCCTGATTGCCAAACCGGGAACAGCTCGACGACTTCCAGCGCCGCCGCATCGTCGAGGTCATACGCCGCGACTGCGTTTTCGATTACCGCCCGGAGCTGCCGGGCCTTTTCTCTTGTAATCATTCCTCACTGCCTCCTGTCAGGATATTTACAACCGCCTCGGCCTCGTCGAGCATGAGCGAGCCGCTCACCTCTTCAAGCTCCGCGACCTGTTCCGTGCCTATGAGTGCGCCGGGGGAGAGCGCGAATACTACGTCTTCGACAGTTCTCACGATGCCGCCCTCTTCGTCCGTATGCTCTGCCGGGAGCTTCACGCACACGCCTTCGGCATAGCCTTCCTCGCACGGCACATAGCAGCCGTTCGCCGCAAGACGCACATATACCGCTGTGTCAGAATACCCGGCGAAAGTGCCGTCAACAGTGACTTTGTACATGGTCATGTCCTCCTATCAAAAATCCGGCTCCCCGAGCCGCTCGGCGTAGTATGCCGTGAGCTTATCCGTCGGCATTGTACGGAGCAGGTTTTTCCAATACATATTTACGGCACCCGGCCATTTTTCCGCGGCAAAGTCTTCGCCGTGCTCGCCGCCGGCGTAGTAGCGGTATAGCCGTTCAAGCATACGATGCCGGCGGTGTCCCTCTTCCGTATTCGGGTGAAAGTGCTCCCAGCCGTTTTCACTTGTCGCGGCGCAGATGCCGCGCCCGTCCGGGGCGTGGATGAAGCCGCCGGCCTCGGTGCATACGGTGCCGTATGGCAGATTGAAATGCCCGCCGATGCCCTTGCCCTTGAAGCGCTTGTGAACGATGTACTCCATGATTAAACCTCCAATCCCGCGAACAGCTCGCAGTATAGGCGCATGACGCTCTGCACGACATAGTAGGCGTCAAAGCGCTTCATATGTCCGCGCCATGATACGAGCGAGGTCTTTACGTCTTCGGGCGTCATGCGCCCGGTGTCCACCCAGCGCCGAAAGATTTTCAACTTGTGCTTCATGAGTCGGACGCTTTTATATGCCGGTCGGCGTATGACCGCGCCCGTCGGCGAGAGCCGGAAGCGTACCTTGAGGAACGTAAAGCCGCGTGTGAGCTTGACTATCTGTGTCTTCTTTTCGTTGAGCGTTATGCCGTGCTCGGCGCAAAGACGACGGAGTGCGGCAAGGCACTCGCGGAGTTTTGCCTTTGAGCGGTGGATAATAAGTCCGTCGTCCATATATCGCTCATAGTGCTTCATGCCCAGCACGTCCTTTATGTAGTGGTCTATTCGATTCGGTAGAGCTATGGCGGCGATCTGCGATACTTGACTTCCAAGGCCGAGGCCATAGTCGCCGAAGCACTTGATGAAATACTCGGAGAGTGAAACGAGCCGCTCGTCTATGCCGCTGCGCTCTATTTGCTGGAATACGGGCGCGTGTTGCGCGGTGTCAAAGTATTTCGAGAAGTCGAAGACGAGAGCGTATCCCTCCCGCCCGTGCTTGCGGTAGTGCCGCGCAAGGAAATGAGTAACGCGCTTGACGGCGAAGTCATAGCCCTTGCCCTTGAGGCTCGCGCCGTTGTCGTAGATGAACGACCGGGAGAGCATGGGGACGAGCGAGAAGTCGCACAAGCAGCGCTGCACCACGCGCTCCGTGATATGTACGCTCCGTATGTGCCTCGGCTTGCCGCGCTCTACGATGTCAAACTCGAAAAAGCCGCGAGACTTGAACGTCCCGGCAAGCAGTTCGCGGTGCGTCCGGTATACATTCGGAAGCGCGCTCGCCTTGTAGCGCTGAGTGCTCGCCTTCCAGCCTACGGCCTTCGCGCTTGCCCTGTACGCCGTATACAGATGGTCAAAAGAGAAAACTGACTCGAAGTCGCCATACTCTGCCGCGAGCTGTGAGCGCTTTGCAAACCTCGCGGCGCGGCGCCGCTGATAGCGCCGCTCATGTCTTTCTGTACTATTCAAAGAAAAATACCTCGCACAAATCTTTCTCGGCGCGCTGTCTAATTTGCGTAACGGGAGAGTCATGTAACGGCGGTGAACGCGCGCCCCGCCGCCATGCAAGAAGCGTCCGGCTCCCCGTGTCGAGCTATAAGTTTGTCTTCGCGCCCGCGCGCTGAACTTTTCGCGCCCTTTCGGGCGCTTCTGGCGCTGCGCGCGAACGGTCGGAGAGGTCACATCCCCCTTTTGCAATCGCGCTGCTTTTGCCTTGCCCCTTGCAAGGTTAATCGGTCTGGCTTATGCAAAATCCCGGGGCGACGCCGAGGGAATTGTTGGCATTGTTGTTGTTGACGTTGCCGTTGTTGTTCACATTAACGAAGTTAGTGGAGTTGCTGCGGTTAGGCGAGCGGAGCCACCAGTTGATGGCGCTGCGGGATGTGGCCTAAATCTAACGGCGCGGCACGGCTTATCTGGCCTTGTCACTCCGCTTGATTTTAGATATTTGAGAGATTTCGTCGGTTATCATGCCTATCCACGCTTCAATGACTGAGGACGGCAACTTCTCACGGTTGACCGTCATGTATGCGAGGTCGAGAGTGTCGAGCATACTGTTGTAGTAGCCCTGCGCGTCCTCATAAAGCTCCCGGCGGCGCTGCTTGTTTCGCTGCACTATCGCCGGGTCTTGCTTCGAGTCAATGAAGATGAGATTCGCGGTCTTGATAAGCCGGTATGCCTCGCGCGCTGCGTTGAACAGCGGGAGGGAAAAGTAAAAGGTGTAGGTCTTCGGGAGAATCCGTACTCGGTTATATGTGAAGGCATATATCTCGCGCGCGAGGTCAATGTACTTCGCGGGGCTTTCGCCCCGCCGTGATTTCGGTACGCTCATTTTTCTCTGCTCTCATTACCGGAGACTTGCGCCCATTGAGGGCGCAAGTCCAAAAGCCGAATTATACGCAAAAGCCCGGGGCGACGCCGAGGGAATTGTAGGCAGAGTTGCTGTAGACGCCGCCGATGTTGCTCACAAAAACGAAGCCAGTGGAGAAGCCGCGGTAAGGCGAGCGGAGCCACCAGCCGATGGCGCTGCCCGTGCTGCTGTGATTATACTTAACCTTGCTGTTACCCGCGGCATAATAGGCGTACTGCTGCTGCCGGTTTGCCTCGTTGGAGTTGGAATATGTACAGCTACCGAAAACCTCGTATTCCGAAAGCAAAAAGGCGTAGTCTGTCGTGGCTGTGACGGCACCCGAAGATGTCGAGCTGTTGCCAGTGTTATCAGTGTACTTTGTCACGCTTTTAAGCGCATTGCGGAGCGCAGACGGCAAAACACCGATAAATCTGCCCGAGTAGCTCGTTTTGCTCGTGCCGAGGATGTTGTTTCGCATATACGAGTCTTCCCAGCCGCCCGAGTTTGTGCTACTCGTATTCATATAGAAGTCTGAATCGTCATTGTAGCCGCTCACGAGACATATGTCTTTGCCTCCTGAGAGCGCGGTCTTGCCGATTTGGAAGTGAATACGGTTATTGCCTTCGCGGCTCGAATTGTGGTTGAAGCCGATAATAAAAGCGTAAGTTGAGTAATTTGACAATGACAATCGGCTCATTGTGCCGTTTAGCGTGACCTGTTTCCGGTCACCGACGCTCCAATAGTTAGCGCCTGTGCCGGCGTCGGAAATTTCGGAGATAGTGTCCCAATCGTTATTATTGAGAACACTGTCAACGAACGAAAGCGTTATAGAGTAGTTCGTCGCGGCGGTCACGTTTACCTGCCCGCTCGTGCTCTGCCCGCCCTGCTGCGCTGTTATCGTCCATGTACCCGTCTCATGGACGGTGAATACCACCGTGCCGGTGCTCGTCGCCTGATAGCTCGTAGAGCCGCGAGAGCACGTTACTGTTGCGCCGCTCGGCGCCGTGACGGTAATAGTGGCCTCGAAGAAGGTGAGTGTCACGGCGTAGCTCTCGACAACACTCACATTTTGAGAGTTGGAGGTCTGCCCGTTCAGCGTTGCCGACACTGTCCATGTACCAGCCTCGGGGAGTGTGAGCACGCATTGACCGTTGGTCGCCGTGCCGCTCACGCTGCGCCCGCTCTTTGTGGCTGTGACGAGTGCGCCGGTCGTGACGGATACTACGAGCGAGAATTGAGCGCCGCCCTTTTTCACTGCATTTGTTTCGCCTGTCATTTAGTTCACCGCCTTAATGCACTCTATCGTAGGTATGGTTATATCCCCGGGCGCGCTCGCGGCGTATATGACTACGACGCCGCTGCCAGTGTCCGCGTTAAGGGAGAAATTGCCGCTCTCGGCTTCGTTGTCACTGAAAACGACTTTAGGCTTCCAAGTGGAGTCCACGCCCGGCGCCGAGATGGACGCGGCGTAGGGATACGAGGGCTTTGCCGTGCTGCTTTGCCAAGCCGACGCCGGCACGGACACATTCGTAAAGAGCTTCAAAAGCGCGTACCCGCTGTGCGAATGGCTCGCCCCTGCGAAGTCCCCGGCCTTGCTGCCGCTGTCTGTTATGTTGCCGCTCTCGTCCAGTCCAGCAAAGTTGCCCACGGTCGCGCCGGTCACTTTGTCGGCTTTGTCGGCGTGTGTGTGATTCGCGCCGGCGAAGTCCCCGGCCTTGCTGCCGCTGTCTGTGAGGTTGCCGCTGTCGTCCAGCGTGGCAAAGTTGCCGGCGGTCGCGCCGGTTACTTTGTCGGCTTTGTCGGCGTGTGTGTGATTCGCGTCGGCGAAGTCCGCGGCCTTGCTGCCGGAGTCGGTGATATTGCCGTCGGCGCCGACGGCGGCAAAGTTGCCCGTTGTCCCGCCCTGCACCTTCTCGGCTTTCGCGTTATTAAGCCGGTTAATATTCTCTATGAGCGTGTCATGGTCGGCGGCGGTGAAATGCCGGCCTACTATGTCGCCCTTCTCCCACACGCGCGGAGCGGTGCCATTCTGCCCGCGCTGTATGGTTATCGTGTTGCCGTCCTTTGCGGTCATGAGCACCGTCTCCGCGGACGATGTGTCGCCGCCGATGGTGAGATAGTTCGGAGCCGCGGGCAAGACGGAGCCGTCGAGCACGGTCGCAGTCGTGCCGCTCGACGTGAGCGAGCCGGCGAGCGTAGTCTCGGGCGAATTTGCCTGTCCGGGGTACATGGTCAAAAGTTCTGCCATTATTCAGCCTCCATTATCAGTAATCGCCGCCGCCGCGCGAATTGCAGAACGTCTGTGCAAAGACGCTGCCGACAATGCGGCTCATGCACTCGGGCAAAATCTCCACAGTGTGCCAAGTGCCGCGGCGTATTTTGCCGGCGTCGTCTTTGGAGAGGTACGCGACGATATCTATGTTGTCGTAGCCGTCCTGCTCGGGAAGCTCATTCCCGTCAACGCGGATGCGTGCTTTAGAAGCCCTCTGTCCCTCGTAGATGCCAAACTCGAGGTCATGAGTATGATTCTGCACGGTGTGGGTATGAGCGCTCACGGTGTGCGTGTGGGCGCTCACCTGATGCGTATGCGCGTTAACACGGTGAGTGTGAGAGCCTATTGTGTGAGTATGCGCCGGGTGGACGTGAGCGCCCGAAGGCACGAAAATCTCATATCCGTTTACCTGCATCGTACCCGGATCTACAGTGGCGAGGTAGGCGTGAGTGTTCATGCCGTGGTCGTGGACGGCCTGCCCGTTCGTCTCGCCGGGGAGCACGTTGGACATTTGCAGTGATGTCGCGCTTGATGTCGCGCTGCCGCCGGAAGACGTTGTCGAGCCGCCGCCGGAGCTTGTAGTGCTGCCGCCGCCCGAGGATGTGGTCTGGCCTCCACCGGAAGACGTGGTCTGGCCGCCCCCGCCGCCGGTCGCGCGCTCGAAGGCGCGGAACGGCTCAAACTCAAGCGTCAAGAGCATTTTGTTTATGCGGACGGTTGAATCGTCTATATACAGGCGCATGGTCGCGGGATGCTCGGCGTCGGCATTGTCCGCAAAGTTATACACCTGCTGATTCGTTGCGCCCTGCGCGTATGTCTCGCCGATAAGCGCCCGGCTCTGCAAATCGGATATGCTGCCCGCTATGTCCTTTGGCTTGTTCGCAATGGTCACTGTCACGCTGCCCGGGTCGCCGCCGACGTCATCCTTGCTTACGCTCACGATGCGGGCGCGGAGGGTGATTCCGTCTTCATCGTCTATGACGCGGACTATCTCGCCGGGACGAAAGCGAGAGAAGCTGTCGCCGGTCAGCCGGTGCAAGTCCACCGCCCCGGCCTCGTAGGTTATATACGGCTCCGCGCTCGAGCGAAGTATCTGCTCGGCGTATGCCTTGAGATTCTCCGCTATCTCGTAACGGGTATCTACGAGAATGGACGACACAAGGCCGTAACGGGATATAGACAAGGCGTCCTCAACATAGGGGACGCCATTGTTGACCGAGGATATATTGAGCTGGTTGACGCCCTCGCCGTACCCGAGCGCGTATATGCGGTTTGCAAGCCCCGTAGCGTCCACCGTCTTCACGATGGAGGTCATGTTCTTGCGGTAGCGTATCTCGCTTCTGAGCGCGTCCGAGGGCTGCACAAGGGATATTGTCCATGGATAACCGGTCGTATCCCATGTCCAAAGGTATTCCGAGTCGAAGCACTCCGGGACGGAGAACAGCGCGGCGAGAAGAGAGGAATTTTCCCAGTTGTATTCAAAATACCTCGTGAAGTCGCACTCGCCGAGAATCCAGTTTCGGGTTGTCTGCCGCTCAAGTATGTAGTTGAGTACCGCCGCCGTGCGTATGCCCGTACCGCCGTACTGGTGGTACTGGAACAAAACGTCATTGAGCAGCGTAGCGAGCACGTGCTCACAGTCATACGTGTGCGTGGCGCCGTCACTCCGCTCGAGGTTTTCGCCGATAATCCGAAAGAGGTCAATGCGCTCGTCTCCGTCGAAGATTTCAACATAGTTGAGCGAGGTGCAATACTGGTTTTTCGGGTCGTCGGCGGGGAGGGAGAACGAGGCAGTCCAAAGCGTGTTTGTCTCGAGCGTGTACCCGGCCTGCATGGCGTTCTCAAGGTACGCGAGCCGCTTCATGTTGTGGTCGAATATCTGCGGCACGGGCATTAGAGCCACCTGTCTTTCCATACGATGCGCACGTCGGCGGTCGTGCCGCCCTCGACAATGATGTCGTTGACGCCGCTCATGAGCTTGAAGAAGACGCTTGCGTCGCTCACGCGGTCGATGATATTCTCGCCGTTGAGCGTCACGGTCATGTGTTCCGTGTCAATGACAAGTTCGTCGCCCGCGACCATGTTCACGCCCTCTATGGTCATTGCCTCTTGCCCGTATGTGGACACGCCTGAGCCGCTCGCGAAGGCCTCTGCCGTGGCCTCGGCGCTGAAGAACACGACGCGCACGACGTAGCCGCCCGCGTCCGTCTCCGCGTCCGCAAGCGCAGTGAACAGTACGCCGCGTATGATTCTGCCCGAGGATTCCGTCTCGGCGTCCGCGCCGCCGGACAAGCGCCGCTCCACAAGCAGCGCGCCAAAAGCCGCGCTCTCGACCTCCGCGAGCGCTGTCCACTCAAACGTATATGTAGATTTTCGGTTGTAGCGCTGCCGGTTGTACGGTGTGCGGTTATACACGCTGCCGCGCCCCCTTTATCTGATGCGGCAAGTGATGCTTTCGGCCTCCACTATGATAGCGTCGCCGTTATTGATGGTCTTGCCTATGCCGAAAGAGCCGTACCAAAGCATATTGCCGCCGGTCTGTGAGTCGAATATGCCCCAATAGGACACGGTGCCTATATCGGCGGTAATGACGCCGAAGTCGATGTCAGCCGAGTTCGTGACTTGCTGATACCCCGAGACGAGGCTCGGCGCGCCGAAGGCTATTATCTTGCGGGCGTACCCGCCGCCGCTGGCCTCCGTGCCGGTTGCCGCCGCCGTGGGGTCTGTGAGGAACAGCGCAAGGTAATAAGTGCCGCTCCGAAGCGAGCTGTTGAGTATCGAGGCGGCGTGTACGTTCGAGAGTGCTGCCATTTCTGTGTACCTCCTGTCAGTTTACCCGCACGCGGGTAATGGTGAGATTCGTTATGGTGCCGCGGGCGGTGATGTATATGAGACAATCTGTCTCTTGCGTGCCGAGCACTTCCACCTGTTCAGTGTGCGGGAGAGAGACGCTCGGCGCGTCCTGCTGCCGGTACTCGAGGCTCTCGGCGAAGGGAGAGCACGCGAACACAACTTCGCAGTGGCCTGTTATGGCTATCTGCTCGATGCTCACGCCGTCTATAACCTTCGCCTGATAGCCCCGCTCTGGCTCGTCGTCGAACACGAGCAGCCCTTCACCAGAGAGCCACGCGGCGACCGCTCGGGCGCGAGAGCGCACGCCGGGGTAGTTCCAGCTTTCGCCGATAAACGAGACTTCGAGAGTAATTTCGCGGTTGTCGTAGCCGTCTTCGATGTCGTATGTCCCGCTCCGTCCGGGTATCGTGTACTGCGTCACACGCTTTGGTGGCAAGAGTGTCCTGTCCGACGAACGAAAGACAACTCCCATGTCCCGGCTGTGTACGTTATTGAAAGTAAATCCAAGGCTCACGCGGTGACAACTCCTTTCCCGCGCGTTCTGCTGCGCTGCATCTTGTCCAGCTCTTTGGCGACCTTCTTCACGTCGGCTTCTTCGCGCACGACGAGCCGGTCTATGTGGAACACGTTGTTTACCGTCGTGTCGCCGCCGCCAGAGTCGCGCGCCCTGCCGCGCGTATCATCAAACGAAGGCATTGACTCGTCGATTTCGCGCACGGTTGCCGTTGTGGAAACGCTGGTGTCTATATCGTCAATGCCGGAAGTGAGAGCTGCGTCTATCTCGCCCATGCCGGACTCTACTTCATCGAGCATACGAGATGTCACGTCTGCGTAGGCTCGTACAGCTTCATCGCCGTGCAGCTCGATACCGCGCACGGCACCGGCAATATTCATTTCCGAGAGCCACTCGAATTTACGGGACGGCGAGTGTGTGTCAAATACGCTCGTGACGCTGTCCCAAATCGACGACGCCCACCCGGTCACTTTGTCCCACAGCCACCCCGCAAGGTTTTGTATGCCTTCCCACAGGCCGCGGACGAGGTTCTCGCCGATGTTTACGAACTCGCTGACGCCGTCCGCGAGAGCGCCTACCATGCCGGAGATGATTTCCGGCATTGCCGCCACAAGCTCCGCTATGATTTGCGGGAGATTCGTTATCAGCGACGTGAGCAGCGTGACGCCGGCCTCTACCAAATCCGGGACGTGGTCTATAATGGTGGAGACTATCGACGAGATAAGCTCCGGGAGCGCTGCCGTGATGGTCGATATTATCGTCGGAAGATTCTGTATCAGCGCCGTAAAAAGGTCTACGCCGGCCTGCACGACTTCCGGGATGTGTTCGAGCAGCGCGTTTATTGCCGAGTCAACTATCTGCGGCAATGCCTCGCATATCGTCGTGATAATGTCCGGGAGGTTCGTCACGAGGGACGTTATGAGCGTGACGCCGGCCTCGGCTATTTGCGGCACGGATTCCAAGAGCGCCGTTATGAGGCTCTCTATAATCGTCGGCACGGCCTCAAGCAGCACGGGGATAGCGTCTATAAGCCCCTGTACAAGACCTGTGACGAGCTGTAGGGCGGCGTCAATGAGCAGCGGTATGTTCTCTATTATGGCCTGCGCCCATTGCGTGACGGCCTCTACAGCCGTAGGAATGAGCGTCGGGAGCGCCTCGCCTATGCCGGATATGAGTCCGCTAATAAGCTGCATACCCGCGTTGCCGGCAAGCGGCAACATTTCGGCTATGCCCTCGGCGAGCGTGTTGATTATCACGACTGCCGACTCCGTGAGCTGCGGCATAGCTCCGAGTATGCCTTCGACAACGTTGAGAATTATTTCCGTGCCGACTTCCATCATTTCCGGGAGCTTGTCCGCGGCCTGTTCTATCATCTCGCTTATGGCGTCGCCGAGGGCGTCTTCCGCTCCGTCAACGCCATTTATGACGTCAACGAAGGCGTCTACTACATCGGCGAGCGCCGGCGCGAACTCGGCTATAAGCTCGTTGCGCACGTCCGCGACAGTGCCGCCGAGGCGGGCGAGGGTGTCGTCAAGCTCGGCCTGAGCCTCGCGCGCGGCTATAATAGTCGCGTTGTTTTCCCGGAAGGCGTCGGCTGCGTCCTGATAAGTACCGGCGAGCGTTTCGGTTATGAGATTCGCCCGCTCCGTCTCGTCGGCGCAAGCGGCGAGTTTTTCGTTGAACTCGTCCTCGCTGATGCCCACCCAGTTAAGAGCGTCCGCGAGTGCGCCGGTGACGGTGCCTACTTTCGCCGTTTCGTTCGAGGCCTCGACGAGGGAGTTTATAGGGAGGGCGTCGCCAAATGTCGCCACGACGCCGGCGGCAATGTCGCCCCATGTGGATACATCCTCTTCGGATGTGGCGAGCTGCGCGAGAAGCTGCGCGGCCTCCGTCGCCGTGCCGGTGTCGCCTATGACGGAGTAGAGAGAACGGTATGCCTCCGTTGCCGTGTCCGTGGAGTAACCCGCCGTTTCAAACGCCGTCGTGAGCCGTGCCTGAGACTCGCGGTATTCTTCCGTAGAGTCCGCGAGGTCGAGCAGCCAATTTACAGCGGATACTGTAGCCGTGCCAATGGCGGCTATCGCTGCGCCCGCGGCCTTCGCGCCGGTGACGAGGCCACCTTTGAGCTTGTCGGCAAAAGAGGCCGTCTTTTCGTCGGCGTCCTTTACCTCTTTGCCGTACTCGTCTATGGAGTGTGCGCACCCGTCCGTAGAGCTGCGCGCTTCATCGAGATACTTGTTGTTCTGCTCGATGTCGTTGCCGAGCTTGTTCAAGTCTCCCTGCGCGTTGTTTATCTGCGTTTGCCATGAATTAACAGCTCGTGTGGCGGCGTTGTAGTAGTTTTGGGCTTCGCTGAACTCTTTGTTCTGAGCCTCAAGCTCTGCTGTAAGCCGCTCCTGCTCGGCGCTCGTGTCGCCGCTCTCGTTATTGAGGGCTTCGAGAGCCTCTTGACACCGCTGTATGCTCGCCCGGGCGGTGTCCATGCGGTCAGAATAGGTTTGCTGAGCCTTCTGCGCGTTCTCGAGGGCGGCGTTGAGCGTTTCAAGGCGCTTTTCCTGCTCGGCGTACATCTTGCCGAGCGTGCTGCCCTTTGCCTCGAGCGCCGCAATGCTGTTGGCCTGCCCCTCAAATTCGCTCTCGACGAGTTTAAGCTCGGATTTCAGCGTACCAAGCTCCGAGTTTATATTCTTTAGTGCGGCTTTGTATTCGGCTTCGCCTTGAACGGCAAGGCGCGTGGATATTGTGCGAGTTGCCATTAAATAACAGCCTCCCCGGGTTTAGGCTTGCGCGCACGTTTGCGCAGTTCCCACAGGTCGAAAATCTCGCCGGGCGGCATGAAAAGAGCCTCTTCAACTGAGAGGCCGCAAATAATGGCTATCTGGTAATAATCCGCTCGCCGAGTTTTGTTTTTTTTTGATTAAGCTCTTCGAGTCCCTCGTCGTACTCTGCGTCGCCCGGGGCTTTTATCTCGCGCCCATATCCGAGCGTCAGGGCATGGATGACCGCGTTTTTCAGCGCAGTTATTTCGCTCGGCTGTGAGAGTACGGCAAAGTCCGCGGTCTCCGGTATTTCGCCCGGAAGGTATCCAAGCCGGCGGCGCACAAGCTCGCCCTGCTCGGCGAGGATCGCGGCGGCGGCGCAAGTTGCCTTGAAGCCCTCGCGGGTGTCTTTCTGCATGGCTTCAAGCAGCAATTTCGTACTGTCGAAGCTGTCGCGTATCTGGAACATGGCCTCACCGTTGAGCACGAGATAATACGTCACGCCCTCGAGCGTGGTTTTAACTGCCTTCATGCTGGCCTCCTATTCGCAAAGCGGGAGGCGGTCAAAGCCGCCTCCCGTTGGATCGTTTATCAGCCGCCGGCGGGCGTGCTGCCGAGCTTCTCGTCGCACCACGCGATAGCCTCGGCCTCCGTCGTGAACTCCTTCCAGATGCGCCAATCGCCGCTATTGCAGCGGAACACGTTGAACGTGGTCGTAGTGGTGCCGAAGGTGATGGAGCTGCCTTTAGTGGCGGCGTTATCGTTGCCGAGCACAGCCGCCACAAGCGGAAGATACACGCCCTGAAAGAGCCTGACGCCCTGACGTATAAGCACCTTGTAATAGGCGAGGCCGCCACGCGGCGCGACGTCGGTGTCCTTGTCGCTCACCTCGTCGCTCTCTTCGTCCAGCGTGGCGCCGTGGATGGCGGCGTGTACCTCGGCGGTCTTATCGTCGGTTTGCAGCTCGAGAGAGCCGCTCGCAAACATATCTATACGCTCGGCGAGGGCGTCGTCGGCATACAGCTCGCCGCTCGCGTTGGTGACGGTGAGGTTTGCCGCGACGAGCTTGCCGATGGTGACGGCGCTCTCGTAGTTATAGGTCGGAAGCGCTGCCTCGGGCTGCGTCGCGACGGGCGCGAAGCGCGGGCGCTTTGCTCCAAACTGAGCCATATATGAATACCTCCTTACAGATTCTTGCTATTCAGAAATTTATCGTAGACCGCAGACGCCGCCTCGACGGCGGCGTCTGCGGATTTCTCGTTTGCGGTGTTGATAAATGGACGCGCCGGCTGCGAGGACGTGCCAAACTCATTGACGAAGGCGACCTCGGCGACGCTGCGACGGTTGCCGTCTGAGCGTATGCCTTTCGGGTACACGGATATACTCTTGTCCGAGTCCTTCACCTTGAGTGCCCTGTCATACGTGATGCTGTCGGCGGTCTTGCCGGTATCAAAGACGCCCATAGCGCGGGCTTCCGCGGCCTGTGCCGGCGCGACAATCTCGGCCTCTGCTACGAGCATATCCAGAATTACGGAGTCCGGTATCTCCGCTATGGCTCCGAAGTCTGAAAGCAGCTCATCGAGGCCGCTTGTGCTTGCATAGCCCATAGTCAAACCTCCGATGTAGCTACTACGTCCTCGCACTCATACACGTAGTGCTGTGACGTGCCGTCCGAGGCCGGCGTAATGCTCGGGCGCGTGAAGCCCGCGGCGACAATGCGGCGTGTTATCTCCCTGCGCGTGGCGACGGTGTTCAACTCGTGGGGCGCGAAGTAATGCACCTGTACGAGCGCCCGGACGTGGCCGGCGTCATCGTCGCCGTAGTCATCGGGGACGGCGGTGTAGTTGGTGGTTATGTACTCCGCGGCTTCGCCCTTGTAACTCTGTGAAGCTACGGGCATAAGGCCGGACAGCGCGTTTACAAGCCGCTCTTCGATGCTCACGGTGCCACCTCCCTAAACTCCGAACATTCAAGCTCATACATTTCGCGCGCTTCGGTATAGGCGCGCTCGACCTTGTACCTCGTGCCGTTCCAAACAAGCCGCTCCTGCCCGGAGTAGTCAGCCGCGCGGAGCTTGACGGAAATAACAAGGTCTATGCCGATTTGCCGCGCGGCATAAAACTCGCTCCGGCGCACTGACTGCACGTCGGCGTACACTTCCGTCGGCGTCACGGCCTCTTGCGGGAAGCCCTCGCTGTCCGTGCCGTGAGTCACGGCCTCGAGCGTTACCATATCGCGCCAATACACGAGCTACCCCTCCTGTCCAGATGCGATATACGAGTCCGAGAGTGCAAGGCCGTTGCGCTGTTCCTTGTATGATGCCCGGTATTTTTCCGAGTCGTCATTGTCGAGGCCAAACTCGGCCTTGACGTAAGTGGCGACCGCTCTCATTATGAGCGGGTCTTGCTCGTCCTCGGCCTTCGCGGGAAGAACGCCGCCGAGCACAAGGTCGGCTCGGGCGGCGTTGATAAGGTCTTCAAGCTCGGAGTCGTGTATCGTCGATGTCAGTCTCATGTACTGCCGGATGCTCGTCAAATACTCTGCTCCGATAGCCATTTAAGTCGCTCCCTTATGTGCCCGCTTTGGCGAGGTGTACGAAAGCGCCGAGGCCGGCGGCGGGCTGAGAATCGAACACACACGCGGCAAGGTAGTCGATGCTGTTGTAGCGGAGGCCGGACACGTCGCTGCTCGTCACGGTGATATCCTGAGAGTAGTTACCGATGATGTAGCCGAAGTCGCCGAGATACGCCTCGTTCGCCGGGACGGATGCGGTAAAATACACTTCGTTGCCCATGACGTAGTAACGACCGTTTGCAAACTCTATCAGGTTATTCTTGCTCTTGTTCATGAGCGGATAGAAGCTCGTGAAGAAGGTCGCCTTGCGCATACACCAGACGGCATTGCGCTCGTAGCCGCTGCCGAGCATACTGTACAGATCTACGACGTTTGCCTCGGTGAGCGAGCCAGCCGCGGCAACAGTGACCTGGTCGGTGCCGTCGGTATAAGCGCCGCTCGCACCCTTGCCGGCAGTTTTGACGCCGCCCGGCTGGTTGCTGCCGGTGCCGGTAAAAATGTAGTTTTCTATCCTCCGCGCGATAGACTCGCCGATGATGTCCGTGAGGAAACTCTCAAATGCGGCGATGGTCATAGCGGACGCGGCGCGGGACACGGATATGAGCTTCGTTATCTCGTAGCCGGTCAGCTTGACGCCGGTGATGGTGTCGGCGGCCGGAGTAATGGCTGCGTTCTCGGTGTGGAGGGATGCGTCTTCGGTCGTGCCTTCGACCGGGTAAGTGAAGTTGCCGGGTACATGAAGTATGCGGCAACGCTGGATTATCGGCGATACCTCGTACATCTTCCTGAGAATGTCATTCGCGACGTTGGTCGGGATGGCCGCGCCCGCGGACGTGGCCGCGGTGCTATATGCGCGCTTCTCCGCGTCGTCAAGCGGCTTGCCCTGCAAAGTCTTCACCCATGCAGAACGATAAAGCCTCTGCTCGTCTTCCTCCGTGAAGCGCCTCACAACGGGCGCGGGAGTGGCTATCGGAGAGCCGCTCGCTGAGCCGTCATTGAGAAGCTGCTCGACATTGCGGCGGCTCTCGAGGCGCTCGGCCTCGGCGTTCAGGCCGCGAAGCTCTGTCTCAAGCGATTCGATGTCTATCTCGCCCTCGCTCTCGAGAAGCTGCCGTATCTCTGCCTTTCTGTCTTTGATTTCCTTGAGCCTTTTCTCGATGTTCATTTTTGTACCTCCATAGAATTTCAGTAGGTGAGTAATATCAACCTCTTGCGCCGCTGGGCGTTCTCCACCGCCGCGACCTCTTTCTCGTGCTCCACCGTGAAAAAGCTGCGTGCCGCTATTGAGGTTTCGTTATAGGCGGGAATATCCACCGCCGAAACGTCGTACAGTTTTTTGACCTTGAGTATCGTCCGCGTATGCGTGTCGCGGTCGTAAGACTCGCTCTGCACCGCAAACGAGAAGGACATTTTGTCTATGTAGCCGCCGTCGATTTCCTCGTACAGCTCCCGCCCGGCGGTCGTGCCGCCGAGATTTGCTTCGATTTCGACGCCGCGGTCAGTAATGGAAAGCTGCAAAGTCCTGTTGCGGAGCCGGGCGACCACCTTGCCGCCGTGGTTGTAGTTCATAATCACGTCGGAGAGGTCGCATTCGTCGAAAGCGTGCCGGTCTATGACTTCGCAGTATTTGATGCCGTCTATTTCCGCTATCACGGTCGGGGTGTTGAACACGACCGCCGTACCTCGGACGCGGTATTCTTCGCTGCCCTCCGCGCGCGGGACGAGCGAGAAGTCTTGAAGCGCGCGATATTCGCGCCCCTGCTTTATGGTCATGGTGTAACCTCCTGTTCTTCGCCCGGCGGCGGGTCTGTCTCCGAGCCGCTCGCGGGCGGGCTTGTCTCCGTGCCGGTCTGGTACTGGTCGGCGAGCTGCGCATTGACCATGTTGAGCGTCTGGACGCGGCGGGAGCCGGCCTCGCCGCCGATGGTCGGCATATCGAACATGGTGAGTATCTGGTCGAGCGTGGCGGCGCCTATCTCCGCGAGGAACTTCGCGGCGTTCACTTTCTCGCTGAGAGTTGCGAACTGCACGGAGTTGGCGGCGAAGACGATACGGTTGCCATGCCCGAACTCTCGCTCTGTAAAGAGCACGTTTGAAAAAGCCTGTGTCAATTTGCGGAAAAACGGCGCTATCTCGCCGTTATAAAAAGCTGACTCTTCGGCGGGTGTCGCCGTATTCTGCGCTATGGCCTTCGACACGCCGTAGTAGTCGTATATCTCGTCTTTGATGTAATTTAGCTGCGCCGAGGGTATAGGGACGGTCTTATCCTGTATCGGCGTGTAGTCGTACTTTGCGTCAGTGACAATGACGCCCGAGCCGTTATTCTCTACGCGCAGATTGTCGCGGATGAAATCGTCACGCCGGCGGTTGAGGTCTTCGGTCTTGACCGCGTTCGACACCTTGAGTATTCCGCGTATGACGGCGACAAGCTCCGCGAATTTGCTCATAGACTGATTGAACGTGTTTGCGGTCTTGAGTACCGTCTCTATGGGCTTGTTATTGTCTCCGAAGATGTCGTTTTCGAGGAAATGCCGGCGTATATGTATGAGCCGCGAATACTCGCATATGTACGAGCTGCCGGTCGCGAACTTGAAGCGGCAATACATAACGCCCATGTATTCGAGAAGCTCAAAATACTGGGCGTTTATCGGGTATATTTCCGTGAGCCGCCCCGTCTCGTCAAAGACGGGGTAGGCTATCGCGTTGTTATACACCATGTATTGCGCGGCGAGCTTATAGTAAAACTCAGATGCCGTCATGTACCTGTTAGGCTTAAACTGCAAAATCCGCTCGAGCGAGTCATGTACCGCCTCGGTAGTCTCGCCCGTTTGCCGGACGTGCCGCGGCTGCGCCGCCGAGACGCGCCGGGCGAAGGCGTCCACCGCCGAGCGCACGGTGTTTATGTCCCATGCGTTACCGGAGTACGGCACAAACGTAGATTCCCATGTGCTTAAAAGCCGGTATGCCGAGTAATTTGCATCCCGCTCGCGGCCTTTGCTGCCGAAAATAGTTTGAAAAAGGCTCCGTCTTTCCTTCATTCCGTCACCCCACGAGGTACATATAGTCTTCAAAGTCCCGGACGTAGATAACCCATGCATTGAGCAGCGACACCATGCCGTCTATGCGGCGGCGGTCTGAGACTTTAACGGGCTGGATATTGTTTACCCCGCTCTTTTTGACGCCTGTGTTTGACAAGCACCATACGAGCATGGGGTTTTTGTTGTAGTTCACTTTCTTGTCAGCAAGAGCCGCCCCCATTTCGCGCATGGGCTGGCTCCATGTAAAAGGTCCCTGCGCGACGGCGCGCATATCGAAGCCGTTAGAGGTCATTTCGTCCACCCAATACCCGGCGAGGGCGCGGTCATAGCCGACGGCGAAGCAGTCAATCTTGAACTCGTCGCGCATTTGGCAAAACCACGCCGTCACGGCTGAGTAGTCAACACGATTGCCCGGGCATATGGTGAGCAGCCCGCGCGCCGCCCACGTCTTGTAAGGGGCTTCGTTCGAGTTGTGCTCGTCGAGCTGCTCAATACGGCGCTCGGGCAAAAAATACTGCTGCAAGACATAGACCGTTTCGTCCTCCCGGCTCCGTCGAATGAGCAGCGTCGCACAAGTGAGGTCTGTTGTCGCCGAGAGGTCACACCCGCCTATAGCGTAAGTGTTATACACGTCCTTCATGTCGAAGGTCGCGTCGCTCTTAATATCCTCGAACGAGAGCCACGCCGCGGCGCTTGTCTCGGGGACGTTGAAGTCTTTGCACAGCACGCCCGGGAGGTCTTCCGGGTTTTTCTTCGCCCGGTCAACGAAGGCCGCAAGCGTGGCATACTGCTTTATCGTGCCGAGGCCGGGGTTGGCCTTCATCCACGCGCGCGGGTCTGTCCACTCGGCGCGGGCGTCCAGCTCATAGAGCACGGGAAAGAAGGTGTCATCTTCGATTTTCCCGTCGGCAATGTCACAAGCGAGGCCGTAGAGGTTGTCATAGACGCTCTCGCGCACGGTGCCGCTCGTAGTTATCATGATAACAAGGGGCTGTCGGCGTGAGCTGGTGCTCTGTTTCATGACCTCGTAGAGGTTGCGGTCACGGATGGCGTGCAGCTCGTCGATGATAACGGCGTGTGAGTTCAAGCCGTCGAGCGTGTTCGAGTCGGACGCGAGCGCTTCAAACTTCGAGGCCGTAGGCGGGAAGTAGATGTCGTTGCGGCGCTTTTTGACCACGGCGCGAAGCTCGGGAGACTGCTTTACCATGTTTACGGCCTCCGTGAGCGTCTTGCGCGCCTGGTCTTTCTTCGTCGCGACGGAGTATATCTCGGCTGCGCCCTCATAGTCGGCAATGAGCAGATAGAGCGCGAGGCCGGCAAGCAGCGTTGACTTGCCGTTCTTCCGGCCTACGAGAAAAAGAGTCTCTCGAAAGCGCCGGTATCCCGTCTCTTTCGAGAGCCACCCGAACAGGGCTTGTATAAAAGCCTTCTGGAACAGCTCGAGCCGAAGCGGCGCGCCGAGCGTGCCTTGAGACTGTTTGCAAAACCGCTCGATGAAAAGCACCGGGCGCTCGCCGGCTTCTTCGTCGAAGAAGTACGGGAAGCCGGCGGCGGGGGAGTACATTTCACGCACGAGCCTCTCATAAACGGCCTTTACTCGGCGGCTGGTCACGATGCCGCCGCTTGAGATTTGCTCCCAATATTCGCGGACATAGTTCACGCATTGCTCACGGCTTTCGGCTTCATGGCGAAGTTCATAAGCTCGTCTCCGGCGTTCTTCTTTTCCGGCTCCGGTAACTGCGCTATGAGCTGATTTACGAGCGCGGTAAAGCTCTTAATCGTAGTATTATAGCCGCGCAAAGCGGGACTTTCGCGTCTAAACTGCTGCTTTCCGTTGGTAAAATCCTCGAGAATGTCGCCATTATTCAGCTCGTCAACAAGCCGCTCGAGCGTGACAGTAGTTACCGCAAACTGGTAAATCAGCGCGTCAACAAACTGCCGCTTTTCTGCTGGAACTTCTTTGAACAACACTTTAATACGCCGCTCGTTTTTCTTTATCTTCTCTTCTATGGGTAAGTCTTCGTATTTTCTGGCAGCTTTTGGCACGTTTTTCACCTCAATTCACAATGCCCCTCGGCGGTTTACCCCCCCTCATGTGCGCGACCGGGGGAGTTCTAAACAGGGGTTGGCGGCGGTTACGGTAGGGGGATATAT
>ENA-OZIL01000298-OZIL01000298.1-human-gut-metagenome-genome-assembly--contig:-NODE-298-length-25227-cov-10.404775_pt1 | contig 25227 bp, 19 predicted proteins | sample MGYA00244057_ERZ653706 | MGnify/ENA primary metagenome ERZ653706 (study PRJEB26926, sample SAMN06165266) | human gut metagenome | biome: ENVO:00009003; feature: ENVO:2100002; material: ENVO:00002003...
TGTCTCGTGGGCTCGGAGATGTGTATAAGAGACAGTCATATTATAGTTCTTTCATTGACTTTAGTATATTGTATATTATTGCTAAAGTCAACTGTGAATATTGCACAAAAATCGTCATTTTTGTAGGTCGATTGGACGACTTTTTTCGTCGAAGTGACAAGGAAGGGATAAAAATGGACAAGGAAATAAACGAAAATGTAAAAAAAACAAAAAAAATGTTATTGCATGTATGCTGTGCACCGTGCAGTTCCCATGTGCTGAGTGTATTATATGAAGAATTTGATATCACGGCTTTTTTTTACAATCCAAACATCACGGAAAAGGAAGAATACGAGAAGCGGATCGAAGAATTGAAACGGTTTACACAGGAGGCTGAGTTTGCGAGAAATGTAGTTGTGTGTGACGGTGCGTATGAGCCGGAGAAGTTTTATGCGATCGCGAAAGGCTTGGAGAAAGAACCGGAGCGTGGACGCCGCTGCTATAAGTGTTATGAACTGCGGTTAGAGGAGACCGCCCGGTATGCGAAGGAGCACGGTTTCGATATTTTTACGACGACACTTTCGATTAGTCCGCACAAAAACGCGGCATGGTTAAACGAGATCGGTGAGCGGATGGCAGAAAAATATGGCGTTGCATATCTGTACAGTGATTTCAAGAAAAAAAATGGATATGCTCATTCCATCGAGCTGTCACGGGAGTATCACCTGTACCGGCAGGACTATTGTGGATGTATTTACAGCCGCTTGGAAAGGGAAGAACAAAAGAAGAATAAAAGAATCTGACAAAAGGGGTTGTGCTATGGCGAAAATTGATGTATAATTTTTGCAATTTGAGAAAAAAAGAGCTTCGGATAACTATGCAATTTTTCCGTTTCACTCTTTTTTTTTGAGCAAATTTCTTGTTTTGCAAGTAAATCTAAGAAGAAAGGACAAAGACTATGAAAGCATTTCTGATACTGGAAGATGGCCATGTATTCGAGGGGAAAAGCGTCGGTTCGACCAAGGAAATTATCAGTGAGATCGTATTTAACACATCGATGACTGGTTATCTGGAAGTACTGACGGATCCTTCTTATGCAGGACAGTCTGTGTGTATGACGTATCCGTTGATTGGTAACTATGGTATTTGTAAGGAAGATATGGAGGCGGAGCGCCCATGGCAGTCTGGCTTTATTGTCAGAGAACTGGCGAAGCGGCCAAGCAACTTCCGAAGCGAGGAAAGTGTCGAGTCATTTCTTATAGAAAATGATATTACCGGAATTGAGGCAATTGATACACGTGCATTAACGAAGATTCTGCGGGACAAAGGTACGATGAAGGGCATGATCACAACGGATGAGAATTTTGATAAGGACGATTGTATCAAAAGGATCAAGGCATGGAGCATGGGACATGTTGTGCTGGATGTCACATGCAAGGAGAAGATGAGCTTCCCAGGCGATGGTTATAAGGTTGCGGTCATCGACCTTGGTGTGAAGAAGAACATTGTGCGTTGTCTGTTGGAGCGTGGTTGTTCAGTGACTGTATATCCGGCGGAGACTCCTGCAGAGGAGATCATCGCGGATGCACCGGACGGCATTATGCTGACGAATGGTCCTGGCGATCCGAAGGACAATGTGAAGACAATCGAGGAAATCAAGAAGCTTTTTGCTACGAAGATTCCAATCTTCGCAATCTGTCTTGGACATCAGCTTCTGGCACTTGCAAACGGTGCAGATACACAGAAGATGAAATATGGACATCGTGGAGCAAATCATCCGGTAAAGGATTTAAAGACCGGAAAGGTATATATTTCAACACAGAATCATGGCTATGTGGTAAAGGAAGAGACGTTGGATCGTGATATTGCAGAGCCAAGCTTTATCAATGTAAATGATAAGACAATTGAGGGTGTTCATTACCTTGGAAAGAATGTACAGACGGTACAGTTCCATCCGGAAGCCTGTGCAGGCCCGCTTGATACCGGATTTTTGTTTGATGAGTTTATGAATATGATGGAGGTGTCTAAATAATGCCAAAGAATCCACACGTAAAAAAGGTTGTAGTTATTGGATCCGGTCCGATTGTCATCGGACAGGCGGCAGAGTTTGATTATGCCGGTACACAGGCATGCCGCTCCCTGAGGGAAGAGGGCATCTGCGTAGTATTGATCAACTCGAATCCTGCCACCATCATGACAGATAAGGATATTGCAGATAAGGTATATATTGAGCCTTTGACACCGGAGGTTGTGAAGGCAGTTATCAAGAAGGAAAAGCCGGATAGCGTGCTTCCGACACTGGGTGGTCAGGCAGCGTTAAATATCGCGATGGAACTGGAAGAGTCCGGTTTCCTGAAGGAACATAATGTAAGGCTGCTTGGTACATCTTCTAAGACGATCAAGAAAGCAGAGGATCGTCTGGAATTCAAGAAGACTATGGAGAAGATCCATGAGCCATGTGCACCATCCGAAGTCGTAACGAACATCAAGGATGGTCTGGCGTTCGTCGAGAAGATCGGGTACCCGATCGTGCTGCGTCCGGCGTATACGCTTGGTGGAAGCGGCGGCGGTATCGCGCACAACGAAGAAGAATTCGTAGAGATACTGATGAACGGACTGCGTCTGTCACGTGTCGGTCAGGTATTGGTTGAGCGTTGTATCGCGGGCTGGAAAGAGATTGAGTACGAGGTTATGCGTGATGCGAACGGTACCTGTATTACCGTATGTAATATGGAAAATCTGGATCCGGTTGGTGTCCATACCGGAGATTCTATCGTTGTTGCACCATCCCAGACACTGGCAGATAAGGAATACCAGATGCTTCGTAGTGCTGCTTTAAATATCATTACAGAGCTTGGTATCCAGGGTGGATGTAACGTACAGTTTGCATTGCATCCGACGACATTTGAATATTGTGTAATCGAGGTAAACCCGCGGGTAAGCCGTTCTTCGGCACTTGCTTCGAAGGCAACTGGTTATCCGATTGCGAAGGTGGCTGCGAAGATTGCACTTGGATATAATCTGGATGAGATTAAAAATGCTATCACAGGTAAGACATATGCAAGTTTTGAGCCGGCACTTGATTATGTTGTAGTTAAGATGCCGAGACTTCCTTTTGATAAGTTCATCAAGGCAAGCCGGAAGCTGACCACACAGATGAAGGCAACCGGTGAGGTTATGAGTATCTGTACGAACTTCGAGGGTGCGCTTATGAAGGCGCTTCGTTCCCTGGAGCAGCATGTGGATAGCCTGATCTATGAGAACTACAACGATCTTCCAACCGAGGAAATCCATGAGATGCTGCACCGCATTGATGATCGTCGAATCTTCGTCATCGCAGAAGCGCTGCGCCGTGGAATCTCCGCAGAGGAAATCCATGATATTACGAAGGTAGATATCTGGTTTATCGATAAGATCAACAATATTGTACAGGAAGAAAAATTGTTGCGTGAGACACCTGAGATCACTAAGGAAATGATGCAGGAAGCAAAGCGCATGGAGTTTCCGGACAAGGTAATCGCACAGATTACAGGCAAGAAGGAAAAGGAAATCAAGGAGCTTCGTTATGGTTATGGTATTCATGCATCCTACAAGATCGTAGATACCTGTGCGGCGGAGTTCGAGGCGGAGACACCATATTATTATTCCTGCTACGATGGCGAATCCGAAGTCGAAGTGGATGAGAATAAGAAGAAGATCATGGTGCTTGGTTCCGGCCCGATCCGTATCGGACAGGGTATCGAGTTTGACTACTGCTCGGTACACAGTACATGGACCTTGAAGAATAAGGGTTATGAGACAATCATCGTAAATAATAATCCGGAGACAGTCAGTACAGACTTCGATATCGCAGATCGTCTGTATTTCGAGCCGCTGACGGCAGAAGATGTAGAGTCTATCGTAAATATCGAGAAACCGGATGGCGCGGTTGTACAGTTCGGTGGACAGACAGCTATCAAGCTGACTGAGGCACTTTTGGAGATGGGCGTGCCAATCCTTGGTACAAGTGCTGAGAATGTCGATGCAGCCGAAGACCGTGAGTTGTTCGATGAGATTCTGGAGAAGTGCTGTATCCCAAGAGCAGCCGGTAAGACTGTATTTACAGTTAAGGAAGCATTAGAAGCTGCCAACGAGCTTGGCTATCCGGTTCTTGTCCGTCCTTCCTATGTATTAGGTGGACAGGGTATGCAGATTGCAATCTCGGATAAAGATATTATTGAGTTCATGGAGATTATCAATCGGCATGAGCAGGAACATCCGGTTCTGGTTGATAAATATCTGATGGGTAAGGAAATCGAGGTCGATGCCGTATGTGACGGCGACGATATCCTGATTCCTGGTATCATGGAGCATATCGAGCGTGCAGGTATCCATTCCGGAGATAGTATCTCTGTGTACCCGGCACAGACGATCACACCGAAGATCAAGCGTGTGCTGGAAGACTACACGAAGAAGCTTGCGAACAGCCTGCATGTTATCGGACTGATCAATATTCAGTTTATTGTATATCAGGATGAGGTATATGTCATCGAGGTTAACCCGCGGTCAAGCCGTACCGTTCCATATATCAGTAAGGTAACCGGTATTCCGATCGTTGATCTTGCAACGAGAGTTATCACAGGCGAGAAGATCAAGGATATGGGCTATACACCGGGATTACAGCCGGAATCTGAATACTTCGCAATCAAGATGCCGGTATTCTCCTTCGAGAAGATCCGTGGAGCCGAGATCAGCCTTGGACCGGAGATGAAATCAACCGGTGAGTGCCTTGGTATCTCCAAGAATTACAACGAAGCGTTGTTCAAGGCGTTCCTTGGAAACGGCGTGAATCTGCCGAAGTACAAGAAGATGATACTTACAGTAAAGGATTCGGATAAGCTGGATGCAGTAGAAATCGGACAGCGGTTTACAGCACTTGGCTATGAGATCTACTCGACAAGAAGTACCTGCCGTGTCCTGAATGAGAATGGTGTTCCGGCAAAACCGATCAACAAGGTGGAGGAGCCTTCTCCGAACCTGCTGGATCTGATCCTGTCGCACGAGATCGATCTTGTTATCGATACACCATCCCAGGGAGTAGAACACAGCAAGGACGGCTTCGTGATCCGTCGAAATGCAATCGAGACAGGTGTGACAGTCCTCACGAGCTTAGATACCGCACATGCGCTTCTTACAAGCTTAGAGTCATCTGACCGCCACAATCTTTCTCTTGTAGATATAAGCGAAATATAGTAAAATAAAGGTAACCATGCAGATTATCTGTCTGGTTACCTTTATTTTTTGAGGTGATGGAATGAATATTGGTTCGATGAGTAACAACTATATAATTCCATATAGCGGTGTCAGCCGCGTCACACCGGTCAATGCGGACAATACGGTCGATACTTCTACGAAGGTGAAGCCGGTCGAATGTCAGACGTGTAAGAACCGCGAGTATGTCGATGGTTCGAATGAACCGGACGTATCGTTTAAGACACCGGGCAAGATTGCGGCAGGAGAATCATACGCGAAGGTAAGTGCGCATGAACGGGAGCACGTGGCAAATGCGATTCAGAAAAGCAGCAAGCCGGGCGCGAAGCTGATATCGGCGAATGTAACATTGAAGATGGGGGTCTGTCCGGAATGCGGCAGAACGTATGTTGCAGGTGGAGAGACGACGACACAGATCCAGTATTCAGAGAGTAATCCATACGAGAAGAACCGGAAACAGGCGGAAGCCGGATTTCTGATCGGGAACAACTTTGATGCTATTTCTTAGACCAGCATTTGACGTTGCGCTTTCGATTGCGCTTCGTGTCTGATTTGTATCGGATTTCACATAACGAATTTAAATATTGCAGATAATGCTTCTGGGAATCCATGGATTCTTCCGGGAAAAGTGGAAGCAGGAGCTTCACGGGATTTTGCTTATAGAAGATGCAAAGCTTAATAAAAAATTCCATCGTTGGCTTTCGGTAGTCCGCTTCCAGATGACAATACGATGAACGTGAGATGCCGGTCGATGCGGCTATTTCTTTCTGGGTGTAACCGGAGTGGAGTCGGAGACGAATGAGCATAGCTCCAAAGGTGGTTGTGTCTGACATGATAGATCCTCGCTTTCTGGATAAAATTGAAAATTGGAATGAAATAATTTGGAAGCAGCCGCTTCCAGAAAAATAGAAAAGAAATCATATTCGAGAAGCAGTGTAAGTTCAGCCAGAACATCGACTGGCGGCGCACATCTTCCCGTTTCATAGTTACTGTAGGCTTGTCTTGTAATATTGAGTCGTTTGGAAATGTCGGTTTGATTGAGATGTTTTTGACGACGCGAAATTTTTAGACGAGGCCCGAATTCTTTTGGAATCATAGAATGTACCTCCATGGGCATTATGTTAACAGAAAAAGAAAAAAATACAAGCAGAAAAAATAAGATTGGCACATATTCACAAGTGAGACTGTGAATACTGCACAAAATAGGAGAAGGAGACAAAACATGAGTAAAGCAGATGATTTGTTCATTGCGATGTGTAAGGATATTATTGAGAACGGTTACGATACGAAGGGCGAAAAGGTGCGTCCGAAATGGGAGGATGGGACTTCGGCATATACGATCAAACGGTTTGGTGTTGTAAACCGATATAATCTGGCGGAGGAATTTCCGGCGATCACGCTTCGAAAAACTTATATCAAATCCGCAATTGATGAATTGCTCTGGATCTGGCAGAAAAAATCAAATAACGTCCATGACCTGCACAGCCATATCTGGGACGCGTGGGCAGACGAAGATGGTTCGATCGGCAAGGCGTATGGTTACCAGCTCGGTGTGAAGCACAAATATAAAGAGGGTATGATGGATCAGGTCGATCGTGTGATCTATGATCTGAAGAACAATCCATACAGCCGCCGTATCATGACGAACATTTATGTGCATCAGGATCTGTCCGAGATGAACCTGTATCCGTGTGCGTACAGCGTGACGTTCAATGTCACAGGCAACAAATTAAATGCCATTTTGAATCAGCGTTCGCAGGATGTGCTTGCAGCGAATAACTGGAATGTCGTACAGTATGCGGCACTTGTGTATATGATGGCACAGGTAACTGGATTTGAACCGGGAGAGCTGGTACATGTGATCGCAGATGCACACATCTATGACAGACACATTCCAATCGTGGAAGAGCTGATCAGCCGGCCGACGTATCCGGCGCCGAAAGTAACACTCAATCCAGATGTCAAAGATTTTTATGATTTTACGGTTGATGATTTTACAATCGAAGATTATCAGACCGGACCACAGATCAAGAACATACCAATAGCGGTTTAGAGCGAAATATTTGGAGGGTAATATGGACTTAATAGTAGCAGTAGATAACAACTGGGCGATTGGAAACAAGGGCGATCTGCTCGTATCAATACCAGAGGATCACAAATTCTTCCGACAGACGACAATGGGAAATGTCGTTGTACTTGGAAGAAAGACACTGGCAGGATTCCCGAATGGCCTGCCGCTTGCGGGAAGAGATAATATCATTTTATCGACTGATCCGAATTATACCGTGCGAGGGGGTACGGTTGTTCACTCGAAGGAAGAACTGTTCGAGGAACTGAAAAAATATGAGGATAAGGAAATTTTTGTAATCGGTGGCGGACAGATCTACGAGATGCTGCTTCCGTATTGCAAGTATGCGCATGTGACGAAGATCAACTATGATTATGCAGCGGATACACATTTCCCGAATCTGGATGAACTGGAGAACTGGGAAATGATCGCGGACAGCGACGAGCATACCTATTTTGATTTGGAGTTTTATTTCCACAAATATGAGAATAAAAATCCATTAGCATTTTAGAAATTTGGTGATTTTTGCATAAAATGCACAAAATAATTGATGAAAATGTTATAAATCATACAAAAAGTCTTTCAAATATGACGGAAGTATGGTATCATTTAAGGTAAATTTGAGCGATTATTTTTATTTTGGGAGGGTAATAAAAATGACAGAAGTAATGTTGACGTCCGGACAGGGCTTTGAGGGTTACGAAATCGTAGAGTATTTGGGATTTGTAAATGTACAGTCGGTACTTAGCTCGAACTTTTTCAAGGGGTTTGCAGCCGGCGTGAGTGAGATGTCAGATTCCGAGAGTGAGAAGCTGACAGGCAAGCTGGAGCAGGTAAATGAGACAGCACTGAAGCGTTTGCAGACAATCGCAGCAAGAAAGAAAGCGGATGCGGTAATTGGCGTGGAACTGAATTATACACAGTTTGCAAGCTATTCCGTAGGAACGATCGCTTCTGGTACAGCTGTTCGCCTGAAGAAGAAGCCAGAGGAGAATCCAGTTACAGAAAAATCTCTATATGTCAGCAACTACTATAATCGTCTGGTGCCAAGACCGGTACGTGTATGGTTACGTGGTTCTAAGAATGGGGTAACAATTTCTACAGATTTCTTTAATTATAACAAAGATGATATTCGTGCAATCCGTGCAGACGTCGAGCTGGCAAACCTGTATGAAGAACGATTGCTGTTAAAGGATCTGGATTTTGTATTTGAGAAAGGAAATGTTTCTCTGATCGAATCCAAGGATATGGAGTGTAAGCTTCCTGCAAAGGATATTCTGCTTTTGAAGGATGCAAAGGTACGCATCTCCAAATATGTGACAAGCCGTGGTGTATTCGCGTGCAACGACCAGCCAATCGATGTCAGCATGCCGTTACATAGATTATCTGCACTTAAAGAGAAACGTGGTATTGATGCAGTCGAGAAGTATCGTACCGATGGCATGATCTGGACATGTAACTGTGGTTATGTAAACGAGGCTGGTGCAGATGAATGTCTGATCTGTGGACGTAAGCAGGAAGACATGAAGAGTACATCGAAGTTCAATCCAGATGAGATGCTTGCAAAGATGCAGACGAAGGAATATGTCATTGAACTGAAGGATGTATTGATGGAATACATCAAGGATATTGATAGCGAGTACAGAATGGAACTTTTGGAGATTATGGAGTCAGGATTGCAGTATGAAAAGACAAGAGGCAACATGAAAGACACCGTAATCGAGAAGGTAGAAAAGGTCTTTGAAGGACACTAAGTAAAATGAAACTGGCAGAGGTGACAGGGCATGGGCGCAGGACTCAGCATGGCGAGTGTAAATAAAATTAAAGAGTTGGCGAATTCCAGAGAATATAGTCTGGCACTTGAGTTAGTGGAACATCAGGATTTGACAAAATCCCTGAACCCACAGTTCCTGAGACTGTGTGGAGAGATTTACATAAAAAATGATAGATATAAGGATGCCAGACGATGTCTGATCATGGCGCATCGTCTGGGACCGGAATCGAAGCGGGTTTTGTATACGTTTGTGGAGCTGTATTTGCGGATGGGATATTTCCAGCTGGCAAAGACGTATTACGATATGTATATGTTTGATGCCAATGCATATGACAGCCGGGACATGGAATATGTCTGGAATAAGCATGAACATGCGGACGATTACAAGACGCTGGAACCATTGATTGCCGGGTATGCACACAATCTGGACTATGACTGGAGCTTTGAGTTATATCTGCTTTACAAGAAAGAGGAAAAACAGAACGAGGCGGCGACGCTGGCTGAGTTATATCATGCATCGTTCAAGAATTCCGATAACAGCCAGATTATATTGGATATCGAAGCTGGAAAAGTAAAGGTAGATACATATTTCGATATATATGCGGACACTGAAGCTGTAGATGATGATCCAGATATGGAGGCACTTCGTGCAGAAGAACAGGAGCTGCTTGCAGCCGATGATCTGCGGATGCATCCGAAAGAGGCAGAGATTACGATCATGTATGAGGATTCATATACACCTGCCGGTTCGGAGAAGAAAGTGCAGAAGATGCTCAAAAAGCAGGAACGCGAGGAGCAACGGAAAGAAAAGAAACTGCTGAAAAAACAAAAGCAGCAGGAAAAGGCAGAAGCTGCGGCAGCGGCGGAAGCTGAAAAGACTGAGGCAGAAGTGAAACCTGCTACCGAAGAAAAAACGGAAACCGAAACGAAAGTGCCTGAGACAGTTGCGGATGAGACAGAACAGAAGACGTCTGAGAAAATAACTGTGACAGAACAAGAAACAGCAGAGAAAGCATCTGTGACAGAAACATCAGAACAAAAAACGGCAGAGGAAGCGTCTGAGACAGAAGCGGAAGAACCGGAAAAAGAAAAAAAGAAGGGATTTTTCCAGAGACGGAAGAGAAAGAAACACGAGGAAGAATCTGAGACAACGGATGCTGATATAGAAGAAACAAAAGAAGTAACATCGGAATCGGAAGATGTAAAACCATCGGAAGAGCCGAAAGAATCAAATAGTGACATTTCATCAGAGATTGCAGAGACAACAGGGCAGGCGGAAGATATGAGACATGGAAAAGGGACAATTGCAAAAGATGTAGTCGTAGTAGATGAAGATGATGGTTTTGAAGCAGAAGCGGATACGATTGAGGAACTTGCATCCAAGGAACATGTGACGCAGGAGACCGAGACGAAGGAAGCAGAAGTGACAACAGCCAAGAAAACGACGTTTGAATTCCAGACAGTGGAACTGGCGCCGGAAGATTTTGAGGAAGAATATGAGGTTGACGATTTCTCTGAAACTGTGGATGATGAATTCGGAGAGATGAAGATGCCGGAACCGAAACCTGAGATTGAAGAAACTGTGGAAGAAGAACCGGAAATCGAAGAGATAGCAGAAGAGACTGTCGAAGAAGAACCGGAGGTTGAGGAAGAGATCGAGGAGCCAGAGGTTGTAGAACCGGAGCCAGAGATTGAAGCCGAACCAGAATCGGAAATCGAAGAGACGGTGGAAGAATCTGTGAAAGAAGAACCGGAGGCAGAACTGGAGATTGAAGAGACTGTCGAAGAGGAACCAGAGGCAGAGGAAGAAATCGAGGAGCCGGAGGTCGTAGAACCAGAGCCAGAGATTGAAGCCGAACCAGAACCGGAAATCGAAGAGACGGTGGAAGAAGCTGTGAAAGAAGAACCGGAGGCAGAACTGGAGATTGAAGAGACTGTTGAAGAAGAACCAGAGACAGAGGAAGAAATCGAGGAGCTGGAGGAAGAACCGAAAGAGGAATTCCACGTAGCTCCGTTTACAACGAAACCGGAAAAGAAGAAGTTGGACTTCCCAGTATTCAAGTCATCGTTATTCCCGGATTATCACAAAGAAGTGAAAGTTGTTGAAAATAATTTCAACGAGATCATGGAAGAAGCGCAGAATAAGATGACGGAGAACATGCAGAAGGAAGAGCAGATGCAGAGAGAGGCGGAAGCATTGCTTGCATCCCTTGGTATCAGCATGGATGCGATTCCAACAACACCGCAGGCTGAGAAGAAAGAGGAACAGCCGGTACAAAAAGGACCTTCACGAGATGAGTTAAAAGCATCTTTGAAGATAGATTCTGTTAAGAAGAATTTGCTAAAACGTGTAAAAGAATACAGATAATTCTTGACGAGAAGATATGACCGAGAGAAGGTATGACTGAAAGGAGGCAATGGGAGTGGCTATTGATCAAAGAGAAGCATTGATTGCTGCAGTAAGAGCACAGGTAGAAAAAGAGAAGGCTGCCAAGGCTGCAAAACTGAAAAAAGAGCAGGAAGCAATGCAATTGTCTGGAGCTGCAGATGCGGGAGAAGCTGCTGCAGACCACAATAAGCCAAAATACAAAACTCTGTCAGCAGAAGAACTTGCGAAAATCGAAGAGAAGAAGCGTCGTAAGAAAGCTGCAGAACTTGGTATTAAATTGGAGGACGAGGAACCAGAAGAGGTACCTGCAAAGGCAGCAGAACCTGCGAAGGAAGAGCCAAAGAAGGCAAGTGATGAAGGACTTGGCATGAGTGTTGGCATTCAGGCAGATAAGTCTGGAAAATCCTTAGATAAGCCGGCTGGCGGCGGACTTGGAGCACCAGTAGGTGGCGGACTGTCAGGTGGCAAGACAGAGAGCAAAGGACTTGGAGGACTGGGCGGTAGCCTTGGAGCTACAGAGCCATCTGGAGGGCTTGGCCTCAATATTGACATGGGTAACAAGCAGGAAGAGAAAGCACCTGAGAAGAAAAAGGACCAGGATGATGAAAAAGCAAGATTGCGTCCTACAAAATTATCCGGTGGCAGTGGCGATGTAAAGGTAATCAATGGGGATGATGCAGAAGAGGAGGCATCCTTTACAAAACAGGGAAATACAACGATTATTTCCGATGGTGTAGAGTGGAAAGCACAGGAGAACAAAGCATCCAAGGATGATGCAGATGATATCATCAGCATTGTGCCAAACCGGAGTACTCCAACCAATGATGTGAAGAGTATGTACGATCTTGGCGATGAGGATGAGGATGCTCTGGGTGCAGAGATATCAAAGCTTGCGCAGTATGGCGATGCTGAGAATAAGGCAGAGGAAGAAAAGAAAAAGGCGCAGGAAGAAATGGCGAAGAAGGCAGCGGAGGCAGAGGCAGCCAAGAAGAAGGCGGCTATTGAGGAAGCTGAGCGGAAAGAAGAAGCCAGAAGAAAGAAACTGAAAGAGGCAGAAGAAAAGGCAGCTGCACAGGAGCGTAGAATCGCAGAAGCAGCAGCCAGACAGCGTGCAGCTGCAGCCGCTGAGAAACGTGCAGCCGAGGAGGCACGCCTCAAGGCAGAAGAGGAAGAAAAACGTAAGAAAGCGGAAGAGGCACGTCTGAAAGCAGCCGAGGAAGCCCGCAAGAAGGCTGAGGAAGAGGCAAGAGCCAAGGCAAAGCAGGAAGCTTTGAAGAAGGCGGAAGAGGCAAAGAAGAAAGCCGAAGAAGCAAAGCGTATCTTAGAACAGGCACAGAAGGCAGAAGAAGAAGCAACAAAGCGTGCAGAAGAGAATCGGAAGCGTGCTGAGGAAGAAGCCAAGAAGAAAGCCGAAGCAGAAGCAAAGAAGAAAGCTGAGGAAGAAGCAAAGAAGAAAGCCGAAGCAGAGGCAAAGAAGAAGGCAGAGGCGGAAGCAAAGAAGAAGGCAGAGGCGGAAGCAAAGAAGAAGGCAGAGGAAGAAGCCAAGAAGAAAGCCGAAGCAGAAGCCCGTAAGAAGGCTGAGGAAGAAGCAAAGAAAGCAGCCGAAGAAGCCCGTAAGAAAGCCGAAGAGGCTATGCGTATCTTAGAAGAAGCAAAGAAGGCGGAAGAGGCAGCACTAAAGGCAGCTGAGGAAGCTCGTAAGAAGGCAGAGGCAGATGCAAAGAAGGCAGCGGAAGAAGCCGCAAAGGCAAAGGCTGAGGAAGAGAAACGCAAGAAGGCTGAAGAAGAAGCTAAGAAGAAGGCAGAGGCGGAAGCAAAGAAGAAAGCCGAAGAGGAAGCAAAGAAGAAGGCAGCGGAAGAACTTGCTGCAAAGGCAGAAGAAGAGGCTCGCAAGAAGGCAGCCGAGGAAGCTGCAAAGGCAGAGGCGGAAGCAAAGGCGAAGGCTGAGGAAGCCCGCAAGATCTTAGAGGCTGCAAAGAAGGCCGAAGAGGAAGCGCTGAAGGCGGCAGAGCAGGCAGACAGCATTCAGATCGACCTGACACAGCCAGCGGAGGAAGGAAAACTTCCACTTGCTGCATCTTACCTTGAAAAGTATACAAAGATGGAGAAATCCGGAAAGAGTCTCGTGGATACATTCAATGCCATTACTGTTGATCAGGAGAATCGTAACGTATGTATGATGGGTGATCACGGATTTGGTCTGACCAGTGTCGGAGAAGATTTCGCAAGAAGCTTCTACGATATGGGAATCTGCAAGGCGAAGACGATCGCGAAGATCAAGGCACAGGCATTGAACAAGGTTAAACTTGCAGATGCAATGTCAAAGCTTGCCGGTGGATGTATGGTTGTTGAAAATGCAGGTCTGATCGCACCAGATAAGATGACAGAGCTGATGAAACTTACAGCCAAGGATGTAAACGATGTTGTTGTGATTCTGACAGGTGCGACTGAGTCTATCAACCGCTTGTTTGGAGCGACTGGAGATGCCAAGGATAAGTTTGCACACCAGATCAATATGGAAGGCATTTCTACACAGGATATGCTTGCGATTGCAAAGGGATATTTCAAACAGCAGGGCTTTAAGACAGATGATTCTGTAGAAGGCACTGTAAAGAATCTCCTGATGGCAATGGAGTCTGGAAATATCGATCGTATGCTCAAGGCTTGCGATGAGGCAATGCTCAAATGTGACGATCGTGAGAAGGCAAAAGGTTCCAGCCGGAAATATTTACTAAGTGAAGATTTTAAATAATCGTTGAAAAAATCAGAGCCGATGCTTATAATTTAAGCATCGGCTTTTTATGTGATAAGCCAATAGACGGGATGATAAATAAGAAACCAGAAGATAAGAGGTATAAAACGTGGTAAATATAGATATCGGTATAGACCTTGGAACATCGAATACGGTCATATACATAAAAGACAAAGGAATCGTAGTCAACCAGCCATCGGTGGTTGCATATGAGGCTAAAAGTAAAAAGATCATTGCGGTTGGAAATAAAGCCAAAAAGATGCTTGGAAAGACACCGGAGGATATTGAGGTGACACGTCCGATCCGGAATGGTGTTATCTCCGATTATATTATGACGGAGCGTATGCTCAAGATCTATGTGAAGTCAGCGATTGCAAAACGAAAGATCTGGGGCAAACCAAACATCTGCGTCTGTGTGCCAAGTGGTGTCACGGACGTACAGCGGCGTGCAGCGTGTGATGCAGTATACCGTACCGGTGCAAAGAATGTGTATGTGCTTGAGGAACCATTTGCGGCAGCCATCGGTGCAGGTGTGGATATTGAGTCGGCAGTTGGTGCGATGGTTGTGGATATCGGTGCGGGAACGACGGATATTGCAATCGTAGCAAGAGGCGGTGTGCAGCATAGCAGTTCCATCAAGATTGGTGGCGATGATTTCGATGAGGCAATCATCCGTTATATGCGGAAACGTCATAATGTGCTGCTGGGCGAAAGCTCTGCCGAACAGTTGAAGAAGGACATTGGTTCTGTGTATCCGCGGGAACAGGATGCGATCGGGTATGCACGTGGAAAGGAACTGGTGCGCGGACTTCCAACGAAGATGGCAGTCAAATCCTCTGAGATGATCGAGGCGTGTCAGGAGGAGACAGATCAGATCTTGGATTCCGTTCGGGAGATGTTGGAGGCGGCACCACCGGAACTGGTTTCCGATATATCCGAGCATGGTATTATCCTTGCCGGAGGCGGAAGCAAGATATTTGGTATGGACAAGCTTATTATGGATAAGATTGGTGTCCCGGTTGTGAACATCAAGAATCCGGATCAGGTTGTTGCGACAGGTGCAGGAACAGCCCATTATTATATCAAGGACGGAAGAACCTTGGAAGAGTAAGAGACAGGATAGAAATACGTGGAAAATAAGAAGAAAACATTGCGTGAACATGGTGTGGAATATACATATGATGAGCGGTTCCTCCCACTCACGCAGAAGGAAATGCAATTAAAGGGCTGGGAACAGCCGGACTTTGTCTATGTGATCGGAGATGCCTATGTGGATCATCCATCTTTTGGACCGGCGATCATCAGCCGTGTGTTAGAGGCACATGGATATAAAGTGGCAATCATTTCACAGCCAGACTGGAAGGATGAAAATTCGATTGCGATTTATGGCAGGCCGAAGCTTGCCTTTTTGGTGTGCGCCGGAAATATGGATTCAATGGTGAACCATTATACTGTTTCCAAGAAAAGACGGCATACAGATGCATACACCCCGGGTGGCGAGATGGGAAAACGACCAGATTATGCGACAATCGTTTACTGCAATCTGATCCGGAAGAAATACAAGGATGCGGCAATTGTGGCAGGCGGTATCGAAGCAAGTCTGCGCCGGCTGGCACATTATGATTACTGGTTCAATAAGTTGAAACATTCGATTCTCGTTGATGCACAGGCGGATATTGTGATCTATGGTATGGGTGAGCATGCCATTGTGGAGATCGCGGATGCGCTGCAAAGCGGCATCGACATCAAAGACTTAAGTTTTATTCATGGAACGGTCTACAAAGCAAGAAATCTGGAACATCTGTATGAAGACTATATTGAGCTTCCGTCGTATGACGCGTTGCAGGAAGACAAATTAAATTACGCGCGAAGCTTTAAAATCCAATATGATAACACAGATCATATCACCGCGAAGATTCTGGTAGAAAAATATAAGGATTATCAATATGTGATCCAGAATCCACCGGCGGAACCATTGACGGAGCAGGAGATGGACGAGGTGTATGCGCTTCCATATACGAAGACCTATCATCCGATTTATGAGGCACAGGGTGGAATCCCTGCGATATCGGAGATCAAATTCTCGCTGGTCAGCAACCGGGGGTGCTTTGGCGGGTGCAGCTTCTGTGCGCTTACATTTCATCAGGGGCGGACATTGCAGACACGCAGTCATGCTTCGATTATAGAAGAAGCGAAAGAGATGACGAAGGATCCGGATTTTAAGGGCTATATTCATGATGTGGGCGGCCCGACGGCGAATTTCCGGCAGCGCGCCTGCAAGAAACAGGAGAAATATGGCGTCTGTGCGAACCGTCAGTGTCTGTTCCCAAAGCCATGTCCGAATCTGATTGTGGATCATTCCGATTATCTGAAATTACTGCGGGAGCTCCGAAGTCTGCCGAAGGTGAAGAAGGTATTTATCCGTTCGGGTATCCGGTTTGATTATCTGATGGCGGACAAGGATGATACATTCTTTCGGGAACTTTGCAAATACCATGTCAGCGGGCAGCTGAAGGTGGCGCCGGAACATATCTCTGACAAGGTACTGATGAAGCTTGGTAAGCCGGAAAATGCAGTCTTTCAGGCATTTTGCAAGAAATACAAACGGATCAATGAGGAACTTGGATTGAAGCAGTATATGGTACCATATCTCATGTCGTCACATCCGGGTTCCACTCTGAAAGAAGCGGTGGAACTGGCGGAATATCTGCGGGATCTGGGTTATATGCCAGAACAGGTGCAGGATTTCTATCCGACACCTTCGACGATATCAACCTGCATGTATTACACTGGCGTGGATCCGCGGACGATGGAGAAGGTATATGTGCCAAATTCTCCACATGAAAAGGCGATGCAGCGTGCACTGATCCAGTACCGGAATCCGGATAATTACGATCTGGTGCATGAGGCACTTGTGAAAGCAGGACGGACGGATCTGATCGGGTTCGATAAGAACTGTCTGATCAAACCGCGGAAGATGAAGAATGCTGCAAATGAGAAAAAATCTCAATATGGCGCATCGAATAAACAATCTGGAAATCGTTCGAATGTGCAACATAAAAATTCTGCACAGAAGCAGGGGCAAAACCAGAAGCAGAAAATGAATACAAAAAACAAAAAAAGTATACGCAATGTACATAAAAAGAAACAAAAGTAAAGGTTTCTTTTATTGCGAAACCATGGAAATTATGATATTATCTATCTAGGCGTGTCGACATATGCATGATCGGCACAGATAGAAACAATAAAACGAAATGGAGGAAATTTTCAACATGGCAAAGAAAGTAGTTTTAGCTGGCGCATGTCGTACAGCAATCGGTACTATGGGTGGTGCACTTTCAACAACACCAGCACCAGTGTTAGGTTCTATCGTAATCAAGGAGGCTCTGAACAGAGCAGGCGTTCCTGCAGATCAGGTCGATCATGTATATATGGGTTGCGTAATCCAGGCAGGTCTTGGACAGAACGTAGCTCGTCAGGCATCTCTGAAGGCTGGACTTCCTATCGAGACACCTGCTGTTACTGTAAACGTAGTTTGTGGTTCTGGTCTGAACTGTGTTAACATGGCAGCTCAGATGATTCAGGCTGGCGATGCTGACATCGTTGTAGCAGGTGGTATGGAGAACATGTCTATGGCTCCTTACGCAGCTATGAACGCTCGTTTTGGTTACAGAATGAACAATGGCAAGCTCGTTGATACAATGGTAAACGATGCTCTTTGGGATGCATTCAATGATTACCACATGATCAAGACAGCTGATAACATCTGTGAGCAGTGGGGTCTGACTCGTGAAGAGCTTGATGCATTTGCAGCAAACAGCCAGCAGAAGGCAGCAGCAGCTCAGGAGTCTGGTGCATTTGACGCAGAGATCGTTCCAGTTATGGTTAAGAAGAAGAAAGAGACGATCGAGTTCAAGAAGGATGAGGGTCCTCGTCCTGGAACAACTGTTGAGACTCTGGCTAAGCTTCGTACAATCAACCCAGGCGGATTCGTTACAGCTGGTAACGCTTCTGGTATCAACGATGGTGCAGCAGCAATCGTTGTTATGTCTGAGGAGAAGGCTAAGGAGCTTGGTGTTAAGCCTATGGCTACATTCGTTGCAGGTGCACTTGCAGGTGTTGATCCTTCAATCATGGGTATCGGACCTGTTGCTGCAACAAAGAAGGTTATGGCTAAGACAGGCATGAAGATCGAAGATTTCGATATCATCGAGGCAAATGAGGCATTCGCTGCACAGTCAGTCGCAGTTGGTAAGGATCTTGGTATTGATACAGAGAAGCAGCTTAATCCAAACGGTGGTGCAATCGCACTTGGTCATCCGGTTGGAGCTTCCGGATGCCGTATCCTTGTTACATTGCTTCATGAGATGCAGGCAAGAGGCGCTAAGACAGGTCTTGCTACACTGTGTATCGGTGGTGGTATGGGCTGCTCTACAATCGTTAAGATTGAGGACTAATTGAGCCGCGTAACATACTTGGATAGAGTTTAAGGAGATTAAGATGGAATTTATTACTTATGAGCAGGAAGGCTTTGTAGGCGTTGTAACGATCAACAGACCAAAGGCTTTGAATGCGTTGAATAGTCAGGTGTTGGATGAGCTTGAGGCTACATTCGATGCAATCGATCTGGATACAACAAGAGCCGTAGTTCTTACAGGCACCGGCGAGAAGTCATTTGTTGCAGGTGCTGATATCGGAGAGATGTCTACACTTACAAAGGCTGAGGGCGAAGCATTCGGTAAGAAGGGAAATGATGTATTCCGTAAGATCGAGACATTCCCAATCCCGGTAATCGCTGCAATCAACGGATTTGCACTTGGCGGTGGTTGTGAGATTTCTATGAGCTGTGACATCCGTATCTGTTCTGAGAATGCGGTATTCGGTCAGCCGGAGGCAGGTCTTGGTATCACACCTGGATTTGGTGGAACACAGAGACTCGCTCGTCTGGTAGGTGCTGGTATGGCAAAGCAGATGATCTACACAGCAAGAAATATTAAGGCTGATGAGGCATACAGAATCGGTCTTGTAAACGCTGTATATCCATTGGAAGAGCTTCTTCCGGCAGCGAAGAAGATGGCAGCAGGCATCGCAGCAAATGCTCCGATCGCTGTCAGAAACTGCAAGAAGGCAATCAATGATGGTCTTCAGGTAGATATGGATACAGCAATTGTAATCGAAGAGAAGCTCTTCGGTGACTGCTTCGAGACAGAAGACCAGAAGGCTGGCATGGGCAACTTCCTTGAGAAAGACAAGGAGAAGAAGTTAAAGGTTGTTCCATTCCAGAACAAATAATAAAAGTAATTAAAATTTTAAGGAGGAAATAAACATGAAGGTTGGCATTATTGGTGCTGGTACCATGGGACAGGGCATTGCAAAGGCATTTGCTATGGTTGATGGCTACGAAGTTGCACTTTGCGACATCAAGCAGGAGTGGGCTGAAGGCGGAAAGGATAAGATCGCGAAAGGCTACGCTAGACTTGTAGAAAAAGGAAAGATGACACAGGAGAAGGTAGATGCGATTCTTGCAAGCATCACACCTGGTCTGAAGGAAAATCTCTGTGCAGACTGCGATCTGATCGTAGAAGCTGCATTTGAGGATATGGGAGTTAAGAAGACAACATTTGCTGAGCTTGACAAGATTGCAAAGCCAGAGTGTATCTTCGCTTCTAATACATCTTCACTTTCTATCACAGAGATTGGAAATGGTCTTACACGTCCTATGATCGGTATGCATTTCTTCAATCCTGCTGACAGAATGAAACTTGTTGAGGTTATCGCTGGTGTAAATACTCCACAGGAGACAGTTGATAAGATCATCAAGATCTCTGAAGAGATCGGCAAGACACCTGTTCAGGTAAATGAGGCTGCCGGTTTCGTTGTAAACCGTATCCTTATCCCAATGATCAACGAAGCAGCATTCATCAAGATGGAAGGTGTTTCTGATATCGCTGGTATCGATGCAGCTATGAAGCTTGGTGCAAACCACCCAATGGGACCACTTGAGTTAGGTGATTTCGTGGGCCTGGATATCTGCCTTGCAATCATGGATGTTCTGTACAAGGAAACAGGCGACAGCAAGTATCGTGCATGTCCATTGCTTCGTAAGATGGTACGTGGTGGAAACCTCGGCTGTAAGACAGGCAAGGGCTTCTATGTATACAACGCAGATCGCACAAAGACACCTGTTGACGCTCAGTAATAAGCGTACAATCCCCGCACGTGGCTTTTCAGCCATGTGCGGATGTAATAATCAATCTATTATGGAGGATAGAAAGAATGGATTTCACTTTAGACAAGAAGTATGAAATGGCGCAGACTCTGTTCAAGGATTTTGCGCAGAACGAAGTAAAGCCTCTTGCGCAGGAAATTGATGAGCAGCACAGATTTCCAAGAGAGACTGTAGACAAGATGGCAAAGTATGGTTTCTTAGGAATTTCTGTTTCTAAGGAATTAGGCGGACAGGGCTGTGATATTCTCACATATGTTATGTGTGTAGAAGAGCTTTCTAAGGTTTGTGGTACAACAGGTGTAATCGTATCTGCACATACATCTCTGTGTGTAGACCCGATCGTAACATTTGGTACACCAGAGCAGAAGGCAAAGTATGTTCCGGATCTTGCATCTGGTAAGAAGCTCGGTGCGTTCGGCCTGACAGAGCCAGGTGCCGGTACAGATGCACAGGGACAGCAGACAAAGGCAGTTCTCGATGGCGACGAGTGGGTATTGAACGGTTCTAAGTGCTTCATTACAAACGGTAAGGAAGCTGACGTATATATCGTTATCGCTGTTACAGGTATCGTTGAGAAGCGTGGCAGAAAGATGAAAGAGATTTCTGCATTTATCGTAGAGAAGGGAACACCTGGATTTACATTCGGTACTAAGGAAAACAAGATGGGTATCTGTGGTTCTTCTACATATGAGTTGATCTTCACAGACTGCCGTATCCCTAAGGATGCACTTCTTGGACAGAAGGGCAAGGGCTTCAATATCGCTATGCACACACTCGATGGTGGTCGTATCGGTATCGCTGCTCAGGCACTTGGTATCGCTGAGGGCGCTCTTGAGACAACTGTAAACTATGTAAAGGAAAGAAAGCAGTTTGGTAGATCAATTGCCCAGTTCCAGAATACACAGTTTGTACTTGCTGATCTTGCTACAAAGATCGAGGCTGCTAAGCTTCTTGTATACAAGGCTGCAAGAAAGAAAGATGAGTATCAGAGTGGCGCTAAGGTTTCTTACTCTGTAGAGGCTGCTATGGCTAAGCTATATGCTGCTGAGGTTGCTATGGAAGTAACAACAAAGTGTGTACAGCTTCATGGTGGTTATGGTTACATCAAGGAGTATGACGTTGAGCGTATGATGAGAGATGCTAAGATCACAGAGATCTACGAAGGTACTTCAGAAGTACAGCGTATGGTTATCTCAGCAAACTTGTTAAAGTAAGGAGGTACTTATCGTGAAAATTATCGTATGTATTAAGCAGGTACCTGATACAAAGGGTGGCGTACAGTTCAACCCAGATGGTACATTGAATAGAGGAGCAATGCTCACAATTATGAACCCAGATGATAAGGCTGGTCTTGAGGCAGCTCTTAGACTGAAGGATCAGTATGGCGCTGAGGTTACAGTTCTTACAATGGGACTTCCAAAGGCTGCAGATGTTCTTCAGGAAGCAATCGCTATGGGCGCTGACAAGGGTGTTCTTGTAACAGACCGTGTACTTGGTGGTGCTGATACCTGGGCAACATCTACAACAATCGCTGGTGCGATCAGAAAGCTTGACTATGATCTGATCATCACAGGCCGTCAGGCTATCGATGGTGATACAGCTCAGGTTGGTCCTCAGATCGCTGAGCATCTTGGACTTCCAGTTATCTCTTATGCACAGGAGATCAAGGTAGATGGAGACAGCGTAATCGTTAAGCGTCAGTATGATGACGGTTACCATATGGTAAAGGCTCAGATGCCATGTCTTATCACAGCACTTTCTGAATTAAATGATCCAAGATATATGACACCAGGTGGAATCTTCGATGCAGTCAATGCAGAGATCACAACTCTTGGTAGAGCAGATCTTGTAGATGTTGATGATTCAAACATCGGTTTGAATGGTTCTCCAACGAAGATCGCAAGAGCTTCTGACAAGGTTAAGAAGGGTCAGGGCGAGATGGCTCCGGAAGACGCAGATCCAGTAAGCTATATTGTTGGTAAACTGAAGGATAAGCACGTAATTTAATTAAAAAGGAAAAGTGGTGAATAAAATGGGAGCAATGAATGCAGAAGAATTAGCAAAGTACAAGGGCGTATTCGTCTTTGCACAGCAGGTAGATAATGTATTAAGCGGAATCTCTTTCGAGCTTGTTGGCGAAGGAAAGAGACTTGCAGAGAAGTTAGGCACAGAAGTAACAGCAGTATTGGTTGGTTCTGATGTTTCAGGACTTGTAGACGAGCTTGCTGCTTACGGTGCAGATAAGGTAATCGTAGTAGACGATCCAGAGTTGAAGAATTACAGAACTGAGCCATATGCACACGCACTTGCTTCAGTTATCAATGAGTTCAAGCCAGAAATCATGTTGGTTGGTGCAACAGCAATCGGCCGTGATCTTGGTCCTACAGTTTCAGCTAGAGTTCAGACAGGACTTACAGCAGACTGTACATTACTTGAGATCGGTGATTTCCCTGTTAACCCAATCCCTGGAAAGGAGCAGAAGCACAATCAGCTTCTTATGACTCGTCCAGCATTTGGTGGTAACACAATCGCTACAATCGCATGTCCAGACAACCGTCCTCAGATGGCTACTGTACGTCCAGGCGTTATGCAGAAGCTTGACAAGGTTGAGGGTGCAAAGGCTGAGGTTATCAACTACAACCCAGGTTTCACACCAAATAACAGATATGTAGAGATCCTTGAGATTTCTAAGGCTGTTTCAGACATCAAGGATATCATGGATGCAAAGATTCTTGTATCTGGTGGTCGTGGTGTTGGTTCTGCTGAGAACTTCAAGCTTTTGGAGGATCTTGCAGACGTACTTGGCGGACAGGTTTCATGCTCACGTGCCGTTGTAGATTCAGGCTGGAAGCCAAAGGAGCTTCAGGTTGGTCAGACAGGTAAGACTGTACGTCCACAGCTCTACTTCGCAATCGGTATCTCAGGAGCAATCCAGCATGTAGCTGGTATGGAAGAGTCTGATATCATTATTGCAATCAATAAGGACCCAGACGCTCCAATCTTTGATGTAGCTGATTATGGTGTTGTTGGTGATCTGAACAAGATCGTTCCAGCACTGACAGAGGCTATCAAGGCTGAGCTTGCTGCAAAGTAATTTGATTACTTGCAAAAGTAAATAGTAAATAAGAGTTTAGAACCACCGTGTATCGTAAGATATGCGGTGGTTTTTTGTTATAGCGACGAGGAAAATGCACGCATTTATGCGGTGCATTTGACGACCGCTAATCAGAGACAAGATGTGCAGAGCGCCATCTTGTCTCTGTGCAAGCTTGTTGACTCAAAGTGGGCGTGGAGAGAAATTGGCAAGCGGAAAAACCCACGACGTGGGCGTAGGAAGAGAGAAGCAAGCGAGAAAGCCCACCCTGGAAGCTTATTGTTGGGTTGCGGGGAGAAAAGTGGGCGTGGAGAGAAAGTGGCAAGCGGAAAAACCCACGATGTGGGCGTAGAAAAAGAAAAGCAAGCTAGAAAACCCACTCTGGAAGCTTGTCGCTAGGTTATGGAGGAAAAAGTGGGCGCGGAGAGAAGCAGGCAAGCGGAAAAACCCACGACGTGGGTGTAGGAAGAGAGAAGCAAGCCGAAAAGCCCACCCCGGAAGCTTATTGTAAGGTTGCGGAGAGAAAAGTGGGCGCGGAGAGAAATTGGCAGGCGGAAAAACCCACGACGTGGGCGCGGGAAGAGAAAAACAAGCAGGAAAACCTGTGGGAAGGGAGACAGGAATGCTGATAATGCTGTTGGTTTATTTATGAGAGATTTATCGGTATTTTCTGAATCGACCCAAGTACTTCAATTTAAGTTAAAAGGGAGTTTATTCGTGTTTGACAGGAGTTTCGTTATAGATTGTTTATTACTATGATTTTTACTAATTGTTATAAATACCATATTGTGAATATATTCACAATGTGGTATAATTTACATAAAGAAAGATATTATATCTTCAGGTAATGACAGAAAGGAGGAATAATAATTTAGTTAGGAAGATTATAATAATCTTTATAAATACGGACGATTAGGAGAAAATTATGTATAACGATATGAATCAAAATCAATATCCAAATCAGGGTCAATTTCAAAATCAATACCAATATCAATATCCGCAGCAACCACCGGAGTCACCGGGGTTTGGAGTTGCATCTATGGTATTAGGAATTATATCATTGTGCTTATCTTGTTGTGCATATTTTATTTCAATACCATGCGCAATAGTTGGAATTATATTGGGGTTGATAGGCCTGAAAAAACAGGCAGGTCGGGGAATGGCGACGGCAGGTCTTGTATGTAGTATTATATCATTTATTCCCGCGATTATTCTTATATCAACTGGAGCATCAATAGTTTCGTCGTTAAAAAATTTTTGATGTAACATTTATGGAGTATAGTTGTATTGTTTAATCAAATAAAATGAAAATATCAATTAAGAACTATTTGTTATTTGCTCTATTTTTATGCGTAGTGATTGCGACTCTGCTTATTAAGATATATGATATTGATTTGGTGAAAATCATACCAGCACATTGTATATTATATGATAATTATGGGTTTTATTGTACTGGGTGTGGAGGAACGCGTGCATGTATGGCTCTGATCCATGGTAATTATATAGAGAGTATTCGTTATTACCCTGCAATTATTTATTTAGTGGGATTATTTATCTATTATTTTGTTATGAATATAATTTGTCTAGCTAAAAACATGCATAAAATGATTGTGAAGCCTATACATTTTTATATTTTAATTGCTATAATACTGTCTCTTATACACATCTCCGAGCCCACGAGACACTCGCTAA